>Ga0302313_10000497_pt1 | contig 35226 bp, 29 predicted proteins | sample III_Palsa_N2_2_FD_200454 | JGI IMG/M metagenome (GOLD analysis project Ga0302313, IMG submission 200454) | Peat permafrost microbial communities from Stordalen Mire near Abisko, Sweden - III_Palsa_N2_2 | ecosystem: Environmental > Terrestrial > Soil > Palsa > Peat permafrost | place: Sweden...
ACGGTGCCGACGTCGAAGTCATCGACTCGCTGCTCAGCGAAGAAGCGGTCATGGCGTTTGAATACGGCCACTCCACCACCGATCCAGACACACTCAACATCTGGGAGGCCCAGTTCGGCGATTTCGCTAACGGCGCCCAGGTGGTGATCGACCAGTTCATCAGCTCTGGCGAAGCCAAGTGGAATCGTTTGAGCGGTCTGGTGTTGCTGTTGCCGCACGGCTACGAAGGCCAAGGGCCGGAGCATTCGTCCGCGCGTCTTGAGCGCTTCCTGCAGCTGTGCGCGATGGAGAACATGCAGGTCTGCGTGCCGACCACACCGGCGCAGGATTTCCACATGATCCGTCGCCAGATGCTGCGCCCGGTGCGCAAGCCGCTGATCGTGATGACGCCAAAATCATTGTTGCGGCACAAGCTCGCCGTATCGAGCCTGGACGAACTAGCCAACGGCAGCTTCCAGCTGGTGATCGGCGAGCATCGCGATCTGCCGGCCAAGAAAGTGAAGCGCGTTGTGTTCTGCTCCGGCAAGGTCTATTACGACCTGCTGGAAGAGTCCGAGAAGCGTGAGCTGAAAGATGTCGCCATCGTTCGCGTGGAACAGCTCTATCCGTTCCCGCGCGCCGAAGTCACTGCTGTGCTCGACAAATACCCGGCCGCCAAGGAAGTCTTCTGGTGCCAGGAAGAGCCGATGAATCAGGGTGCCTGGTTCCAGATCCGTCATCACCTGCAGGCCTGCGTCAGCAACAAGCACAGCCTCTCGTATGCAGGACGCGCTCGTTCTGCCGCGCCGGCCGCTGGCCATCTCAACACCCACGTTGCGGAGCAGGCTGCACTGGTCGAGCAGGCGCTTGTCGCGCCGGTCGGCACGGATCACTCAGCAGAATAAGATGTTTGGCCACTTTATGACCTTTGTGCTCGCGGACGAGCGCTAAAACCTAGGATTCCCCATGTCGATCGAAGTCAAAGTCCCCGTTCTGCCCGAGTCCGTCTCCGACGCCACCATCGCGACCTGGCACAAGAAAGCTGGCGACGCAGTGAAGCGCGACGAAAATCTGGTCGATCTCGAAACCGACAAGGTGGTGCTCGAAGTGCCTTCGCCAGTCGACGGCGTGCTGAAGGAAATCAGGCACGAAGTCGGTGACACGGTGAACAGCGAACAGATCATCGCGATCATCGAGGCCGGCGCTGCGGCGGCACCCGCCAAGGAAGAGCCGAAAGCTGAAAAGCCTGCGCCGGTCGCAGCTGCCAAGGCTGAAGCGCCGAAGGCCGAGAAGTCCTCCGGCAAGGGCAACGACGAGCTGTCGCCTGCCGGCCTGCGCGTGGCTACCGAAGAAAAGATCGACGCGTCCAAGGTCGAAGGCACCGGCCGCGATGGTCGCGTGACCAAGGAAGACCTGGTCAATTACAGCAAGGACGGCGGTGCGACGAAGACTGCCGCGGCCCCGACCGCCGCCAAGCCGACGCCGGGTTCGCGTCCGGAAGAGCGCGTGCCGATGACGCGCATGCGCGCCAAGATTGCCGAGCGTCTGATGCAGTCGAAGAACTCGATTGCCATGCTGACCTCGTTCAACGAAGTGAACCTCGCCGAGGTGGTGAAGATTCGCAAGTCACTGGGCGAGTCGTTCCAGAAGACCCACGGCATCAAGCTCGGTTTCATGAGTTTCTTCGTCAAGGCCGCGGCCGAAGCGCTGAAGCGTCACCCGATCGTCAACGCATCGGTCGATGGCAACGACATCATTTATCACGGTTATCAGGACATCTCGATTGCAGTATCGACCGAGAAAGGCCTGGTCACGCCGGTGCTGCGCGATGTGCAGGACATGGGCTTTGCCGAGATCGAACAGGGCATCTCCGCCTATGCCAAGAAAGCGCGTGACGGCAAGCTTAGCTTGGACGACCTGCAGGGTGGCACGTTCACCATCACGAATGGCGGCACGTTTGGTTCGCTGCTGTCGACCCCGATCGTCAACCCGCCGCAAAGTGCCATTCTGGGCATGCACACGATCAAGGATCGCGCCATCGTCGAGAACGGTCAGGTGATCGCCGCGCCGATGATGTACATCGCCATCTCGTATGACCATCGCGTCATCGACGGCAAGGACGCGGTGCTGTTTCTGGTCGACATCAAGGATCAGCTCGAGAATCCGCAGCGTATGTTGTTGAGCCTCTAATCGCCGCCCCTCGTATGGCGGCCTCCGCCATTCGAATAGATAACGAAGCTCTGGCGTTGAAGCTATTCAAGAGCCCGACTTTTCGAGTTGCTATACGGGTTACCAGAGCCCATATCTGCACTATCAGCGAGTGCTGACTCGCCAGCAAGGAATCAAGTCATGAGCGACAAATTCGATGTGATCGTCATCGGCGGCGGCCCGGCCGGTTATCACGCCGCCATCCGCGCTGCGCAGCTGGGCTTGAAGACCGCCGTGGTCGACGCCTGGGCGGGCAAGGACGGCAAGGCAGCGCTGGGCGGTACCTGCCTCAACGTGGGCTGTATCCCGTCGAAGGCGTTGCTCGACTCGTCCAAGCAGTTCTATAACCTCGCCCACAACCTGCCCGCGCACGGCATCAGTGTCGAGAATGCCAAGGTCGACCTGAAGACCTTTATTGGCCGCAAGGAAAAGATCGTCAAGCAGTTCACCGGTGGCGTGGCCCAGCTGTTCAAGGCCAACAAGATCACCAGCTATTTCGGCACCGGCAAGCTCTTGAAAGGCAACGATGTCGAGATCACCGGCAACGATGGCCAGAAGCAGACCATCAGCGCGACCAATGTCATCCTGGCATCGGGCTCGGTGCCGATCGAACTGCCCTTTGCCAAGTTTGACGGGAAAAACATCATCGACAACGCCGGCGCGCTGGAACTCGACGCCGTGCCGAAGCGCCTTGGTGTGATCGGCGCGGGCGTGATCGGCCTGGAGCTGGGCAGCGTGTGGCGCCGTCTGGGCGCTGAGGTCACCGTGCTGGAAGCGCTGCCGGATTTCCTGGGCGCCGCCGATGCCGACATCGCCAAGGTGGCGTTCAAGGAATTCGGCAAGCTCGGCCTCGACATCAAGTTGGGTGCCAAGCTGACCAAAGCCGAGGTCAAGAAGAACGAAGTGCACGTCACCTACAACGACAAGGATGGCGATCACGATATCGTCGTCGACAAGCTGCTCGTTGCCGTGGGTCGTCGCGCCTACACCGATGGCCTTCTGGCTGAAGACAGCGGCGTCAAACTCGACGAGCGCGGCCGTATAGTGGTCGATGAGCATTGCCACACCGGCGTCGATGGCGTCTGGGCGGTCGGTGATGCGGTACGCGGACCAATGCTCGCGCACAAGGGCTTCGAGGAAGGCATGGCTGTTGCCGAATGGATTGCCGGCAAAGCTGGACACGTCAACTACGACACGATCCCCTGGGTCATCTACACCGAGCCGGAAATCGCCTGGGCTGGCAAGACCGAAAAGCAGCTTAAGGATGAAGGCGTACCCTACAAAATCGGTAGCTTCCCGTTTGCCGCGGTCGGCCGCGCTGTGGCAATGAATGAGGCGATCGGTCAGGTGAAAATGATCGCCCATGCCGAAACCGATCGCATCCTCGGCGTGCACATGGTCGGCCCGGGCGTCTCCGAGCTGATCGCCGAGTGCGTGGTGGCAATGGAGTTCAAGGGTTCCGCCGAGGACATGGCGCGCATCGTCCACGCCCATCCGACGCTTTCGGAAGCCGTGCATGAAGCGGCTCTGTCGGTCGACAAACGCGCCATCCACAAGGGCAATTGATCGCTGAGTGCGCTGACTAGCGTAATAAGCATGACCCGCGACCCGTCCCGCAAGGACGGGTTTCGCGCTTCTGGAGATATCGATGGCTAAAGTTACTTCGCTCTGCGTCTACTGCGGCTCAAGCAGCGGCAAGCATCCTGAATATACCGAGCAGGCGCGAGCTTTCGGCGCCGAAATGGCCACGCGTGATATCACGCTGGTGTATGGCGGCGGCAAGGTCGGCCTGATGGGCGTGATCGCTGATGCTGTGCTCGCCGGCGGCGGCAAGGTCATTGGCGTGATTCCGCGTCAGCTGGTTGATCGCGAGGTCGCGCACGCCGGACTGACCGAGCTGCAGGTGGTCGACACTATGCATCAACGCAAGACGCGCATGTTCGAACTGTCCGATGCGTTCGTCGCGTTACCCGGCGGCTTTGGTACGCTGGACGAGATGTTCGAGATGCTGACTTGGTCGCAGCTTGGCCTGCACAATTATCCCTGCGCGTTTCTTGACGTACGCGGTTACTACGCCCCGCTGCGCAGCATGATGGATCATATGGTCGGCGAAGGTTTTGTCCGCGCCGAGCAGCGCGAAAACCTATGGTTTGGTGCCCACATCGCCCAGCTGTTCGACTGGATGAGTCATGTTCCGGACGTCCATACGTCCAAGCCTGTAGAGGAATCGTTGTGACCCATTCTTCCGATTTCCAAGCGTTTCGTATTCACAACGACGATGCCGGTTACCGCGCCGGCATCGAGAGCATCGACACCGCTGCGCTGTCACCCGGCGAAGTACTCGTCGCCGTCGACTACTCTTCAGTCAACTACAAAGATGCGCTGGCCGGCACCGGCAAAGGCAGGATTCTTCGTCAATATCCCTTGAATGGCGGCATTGATGTCGCCGGCCACGTGGCCGCCTCAACTGATCCGGCTTTCAAGGAAGGCGATGCCGTACTGTGCACCGGCAGTGGGCTATCGGAAACCCGCGATGGCGGCTACGCGCAATACATTCGACTGCAGTCCAAATGGACGATCCCTCTGCCGACGGGGCTGAGCCTGCGCGAGAGCATGATCCTGGGCACCGCCGGCTTCACCGCGGCGCAGGGCCTGCTACGCATGCTGGACAACCGCCAAACGCCAGAGCTCGGTCCGATCGCCGTGACCGGTGCCAGCGGTGGCGTTGGCATGTTGGCGATCGATATTTTCAGCCGCGCCGGCTACGAAGTACATGCGATCAGCGGCAAAACCGATCATTTCGATTTTCTGCGCGGGCTGGGCGCCAGCACATGCATTGATCGGCACCAGCTTGCTTTCAGTGGCAAACCGATGGAGTCCGTGCGCTTCGGCGGTGCACTGGATAACGTCGGCGGCAGCATGCTCACCGGCCTTCTGCCTTTAATCAGCCCCTACGGCAATGTCGCGCTGTGCGGCAACGCCGGCGGTGTCGCCTTCGATAGCACCGTGCTGCCATTCATCATCCGCGGCGCAGCGCTGCTGGGCATTGCCTCGGCAGGTACGCCGCGGGCTATTCGTGATGAAGTCTGGCGGCAACTGGCAGGCGATTGGAAGCCGCAGCACCTTGATCGCATCGTCACAAGCGAGATTGCCCTCACCGAGCTGCCCGGGGTATTTGCGCGTATGCTGGCGGGGGACTCGTTTGGCCGCACCCTTGTGCGCATCGGCAGCGCCCTTTGACGAAAGCGCGCTTGGAACTGCAGCGGCCAAAGCTTAGAATTCACGAAACTCGAAGGGAACCAACACCTAATGGCACGCATCTTGATCGTCGACGATTCTCCGTCCCAGTTGCTGGGCATCAGGCGAATCGTTGAAAAACTTGGGCACGAAGCCTTCTCCGCCGAAGACGGCGCTGCCGGCGTCGAAGTAGCCAAGCAGGAACTGCCTGACCTGATCCTGATGGATGTGGTGATGCCGAACCTCAATGGCTTCCAGGCCACCCGCACAATCAGCAAGAACCCGGAAACGGCGCATATTCCGATCATTCTGGTCACCACCAAGGATCAGGAAACCGACAAGGTGTGGGGCATGCGCCAAGGTGCGAAGGCTTATGTCACCAAGCCGATCAAGGAAGAGGATCTGGTCAAGACCTTGAATGAATTTCTGCCTGGTGCACACACTGCGTAACAACGTGTGCTCCGTATATCATTAAAAAAACGGCGCCATAAGGCGCCGTTTTTTCATGCGTAGCTCGCCAGGATCAACTGCGCGGATCGTAACCCCCGAACTGATCACGCAATGCCTCGTACGCTGCGCGCTGAGGATCGCTCTCTGCCAGTGGCACGCGAATTGACAACTCCACCAACTGATCACCCGGGTTGGCCCCGGGCATGCCGCGCCCTTTCAGACGAAGCTTGCGTCCCGACTGCGATCCCGCCGGTATGCGTAAATCCACCGTGCCGGCGAGCGTCGGTACGGATACCGTGGCGCCCAGTGCCGCTTCCCACGGAGCGATGGGCAATACGTGCACCACGTTGCGGCCGTCCAGACGGAAGCGCGGATCGTCGCGAAGGTTCACCTCGAGCAGCAGATCACCATTGGGGCCACCGGCCATGCCAGCCTGCCCCTGGCCCGACAGCCGAATGGTCTGACCGGACTGGATGCCTGCCGGAATCTTTACTTCAAGCACCCGTTCGCCGCCGGTCGGATCCTGCATCGACAATCGCGTGCGGCCGCCGTCGAACGCGGTCTGAAGATCAACCTGCACGCTGGCCTGCACATCGCGCCCGCGCCGGGGGCGCGCCTGTCCACGCTGGCCACCCGCGGCATTGCGACCAAACAGGCTTTCAAAAAAATCACTGAAGTCGCCGTCGCCCGTATCACCGTGCCCCGACTGTCCGTGCCAGCCCGGCGGCGGACGAAACTGTTCGCCCTGCCGATAGCCACCCGCGCGCAGCTCATCGTACGAACGACGTTTTTCGGCGTCTTTGAGCACTTCGTTGGCTTCGTTGATCGACTTGAACTTGTCTTCGGCCCCCGCCTCCTTGTTTTTGTCCGGATGATACTTGCGCGCGAGCTTGCGATACGCCGACTTGATGTCAGCCTCGCTAGCGTCGGGCTTCACGCCCAGAATGTCGTAATAATCTTTGAATTCCACTGCCACTCCCCAACTGACGCAAACCCGCGGCGGCTCTTTCACCGCCGCGGTAAGTCATGCCACATGCTCGAACTAATTGACTGCCGCTCAGTGACCGCTGTTGATGGTAATGCGTCGCGGCGTCGGCAGCGCCTTTTTCGGTATCACGATTTCCAGAACGCCGAGGTTACCGGTAGCGGTGATGCCTTCGGCGTCTGCACTTTCCGGCAAGGAAAACCGACGCTGAAATTCGCCCTGAGCACGCTCCACACGGGTAAATCTGGCTTCTCCATCACTGACCGTACCGCCGTTACTGCTTGCGCGGGCACCCTTGATGCTGAGCACGCCGTTGTCCATGCTCACCTCGATCAATGACGGATCAATGCCGGGGATATCGGCAAGAATCACAAAACGCTGTTCGTCCTCGCGAATGTCTACCCGTGGCGACCAATGCTTTGGCATGGCATTGGAAATATCGCTGTCCTGCACCGGCACAAAACGGTCGAACGCTTGACGAATTCCCAGCGGGACAGAAGGGCCCGTATTGAACAGGGAGTGACGAGTCACGTACATACACTATCTCCTTGAATGGGTTGCGGTGCGATCACCGCCTGTACTGGAAAATAGGTTCGGTCGCGGGTGATTCAAGTCGACAGGCCAAACCAGCGCGAGTGATGACAGCCTGCGATTCAGCGCGACAGCAGCTGGCAAGCGATCTAGCATGGCGTATCCAACCCCTCCATCAGAGATCCACATGATGATCCAGCCCGGCAAAATGATCCCTGATGCCTCCGTCCAGGTGATCGACGGCGAAGTGCGGAAGTGCCGTACCAGTGAGCTGTTCGCCGCCAGAAAGTTGGTGATGTTTGGCGTACCTGGCGCATTCACGCCGACCTGTTCCAACAAACACCTGCCAGGTTATGTGAATCATCTGGCCGACTTCCGCAAACGCGACATTACGGTGATGTGTCTTGCGGTCAATGATGCACACGTCATGCAGGCCTGGGCCGCGTCGCTGCAAGTGCCAGCGGAGCTGTTGATGATCGCTGACGGAAATGGCAGCTTCACCCAGTCGATGGGCCTGGAACTGGACGGTACGGCTTTTGGCATGGGCGTGCGCGTGAAACGCTTTGCCCTGTTTGCCGAAGACGGTGTCGTGCGTCTGCTCCAGGTTGAGGCGCCAGGCGAATTTCGGGTGTCGACCGCCGAGGCGATACTGGCAGCGATTGATCATTGAAAGGCTCTGACAAGTGCATCTGCTTTCAAGGCGTTTTGTATATAGCCGTCCAACTGTGCTGGAGAACACATGATCAAGCCGCCGGACTGTTTTTCTCTGGCAACACTTCTTTCGGCTTGTCTGGCATGGAATGCAGTTCACGCTGACGAACAGACGATATCGCCCCAAGCGGTGGCTACAAGCAAGCTCGTAGCAACATCGGACGGCAGCAACCGCGCGTCAATGGAGACGATGCAGATTCCGAGTCACGGATCGCTGATGAATGCCTTGGTTTACGTGGCGGCAGGAGCCGGTCCGCATCCCGCAGTGATCTTGCTGCACGGCTTTCCAGGCAACGAACGCAACCTGGATCTTGCACAGGATATGCGTCGCGCGGGTTGGGACGTTCTCTACTTCAATTATCGCGGCTCATGGGGCACGCCGGGAAATTTCTCGTTCTCACACAGTATTGAAGATACGGCCGCCGCACTGGCTTACCTCCGACAACCGGAGGTCGCTAAGAAGCTGCGGCTGGACCCGACACGTATCGTGCTGATCGGGCACAGCATGGGTGGTTTCATGGCAGTGGAAGCTGCCGCAAGAGACCCCGCCATCAAGGCGTTTGCAACCATCTCGGCCGCAGATTTCGGAGGAAATTATCTGAAATCGCTGGGCAAGGATCAGAAGTCCGTCGCTATTGAAAAACTGGGCAAAGGGCTCGCACAGGAAGGCATGGCGCCGCTAAACGGATGCACTCCCAACGGTCTGGCAAACGACGTTGCCGCCCATGCCGCCAGCTGGAGCTTTCAGGCCAAAGTCGACGCATTGAAAGACCGCACAGCACTGATCGTGACATCGGATGATGGCCTGGCATCGGCAAACGAGGCGTTTGCCGATGCTCTTCAACATGCCGGCGATACCAGGGTGAGTACCGTGCATCTGGCCACCGATCATGCTTACTCCGATCAGCGTACCGCGCTGTCAGATACGGTTTTGCACTGGCTGGCGTCGTTACCAAAATAGCGCAACGTCAAAAATCCTGGTCTGGATGAACGTGAAATATTGCTGGTGGCACAACCAAAAAGAAAAACCCCGGCAATGCCGGGGTTTTTCTAACGGCGAACCGGGCTCGCTATCAATCCTCGACGGGCGTCGGCTCTACGTCATCCGCATTGCCGCCGTCGACAGGAGCGGAGCCATCGACGGTCTCGCCTTCCTCACCGTTGCCCTCTTCCGCATCCAGCCGCATCACGCTGACCAGTTTTTCATCGGCAGGCAGTTTTATCAGGGTCACGCCCTGCGTATTGCGGCTGAGCTGTGAAACTTCGGCTACGCGTGTGCGTACGAGTGTGCCTTGATTGGAGATCAGCATCAGCTCGTGCGCTTCGGTGACTTGCGCCGCTGCCACCAACGCACCGTTGCGCTCGGAGCACTGGATGCCAATCACACCCTGGGTGCCGCGCCCCTTCTTCGGGAATTCACTGAGTTCGGTACGCTTGCCGTAACCACGTTCGGTCGCCGTGAGAATGTCGCCCTCGGCCGCCACGATCAGCGACACCACGCTCTCGTCCTTGGCCAGACGCATGCCGCGAACGCCGCCAGCTGTGCGGCCCATCGAGCGCACGGTGTTCTCATCGAAACGGTTGACCTTGCCGTTTGAGGCAAACAACAGAATGTCGCTGTTGCCATTGGTCAGTTCCACGTTGACCAGCGCATCGCCCTCATCGAGCTTGATCGCGATCTTGCCCTTCTGCAGCTGGAACGCGAATTCAGTCAACGGCGTTTTCTTGACCGTGCCATGGCGAGTAGCAAAGAACACGAAGCGATCTTCGGTGTACTCGCGCACTGGCAACACGGCCTGTACTTTTTCGTTCTCGCCCAATGGCAAGAGATTGACGATCGGCTTGCCGCGCGCGCCTGAGCCTGCTTCCGGCATCTGGTAGACCTTGAGCCAGTAGACGCGACCAGTGCTGGTGAAAGTGAGCAAGGTGTCGTGCGTGTTGACGACCCACAGCTGCTCGACGAAATCCTCGTCCTTCAGTGCCGACGCCGAACGGCCCTTGCCACCACGACGCTGCGAGCGATAACTGCTGGCCGGTTGGCGCTTGATGTAACCGGTATGCGACAGCGTGACTACCACGTCTTCCGGCGTGATCAGGTCGAGCACGTTGAGGTCTTCCTGCGAGTGCTGGATCTCCGTGCGACGCGCATCGCCAAACTCTTCCTTGACCGCCTCGAGTTCGCCGCGAATCACTTCCAGCAGGCGCTCGGGGTTTTCCAGGATCTCGATCAGGCCGCGAATGGTCTCCAGAATCTGCTTGTACTCGTCGGAAAGCTTTTCCTGCTCCAGCCCGGTAAGCCGATGCAGACGCATCGCCAGAATTTCCAGCGCTTGCGCCTCGGACAGCTGGTAACCGTCATCCTTCAGGCCATCCCGCGGATCCATCTCTTCGGGGCGTGAAGCATGCGCGCCGGTAGCGGACAACAGCGCACGCACCAGGCCAGCTTCCCAGCGCCGCACAACCATGCGCTCGCGCGCTTCGGCCGGCGACGACGAGGTCTTGATCAGCTCGATCATCTCGTCGATGTTGGCCAGCGCAACAGTCAGGCCTTCGAGGATGTGCGCGCGGGCACGTGCCTTGCGCAGCTCGAAAATCGTGCGACGCGTGACCACTTCGCGGCGGTGACGGATGAATGCCTCGAGGATGTCCTTGAGGTTCAGCAGCTTCGGCTGGCCATCCAGCAGCGCCACCATATTGATGCCGAACGTGACCTGCAGCTGGGTTTGCTGGAACAGGTTGTTCAGTACCACATCGCCCATCGCGTCGCGGCGGATTTCGATGACGACGCGCATACCGTCCTTGTCGGACTCGTCGCGCAGCTCACTGATGCCTTCGAGCTTCTTTTCCTTGACCAGCTCGGCGATCTTCTCGATCAACCGCGCCTTGTTCACCTGGTACGGCAGTTCATGGACGATGATCGTTTCGCGTCCGTTCGCCTCCGTTTCCACCTCGGCTTTGGCACGCACCAGAATGCGCCCGCGTCCCGTGCGATACGCCTCGATGATGCCGGCCGAACCGTTGATGATGCCGTAGGTCGGAAAATCCGGCCCAGGGATGTGCTGCATCAGATCCTCGACGCCAAGCGACGGATCCTCGATCAGTGCCAGAGTCGCCGCAATCACCTCATTGAGGTTGTGCGGCGGGATATTCGTAGCCATGCCGACGGCGATACCGGCCGAACCGTTGATCAGCAGGTTGGGTACGCGCGCCGGCAGCACCAGCGGCTCATGCTCGCTTTCGTCGTAGTTGGGCCCGAAGTCGACGGTTTCCTTGTCGATATCGGCCAGCAGCTCGTGCGTGAGGCGCGACATGCGCACCTCGGTGTATCGCATCGCCGCGGCGTTGTCGCCATCGACCGAGCCAAAGTTACCCTGACCATCGACCAGCAAATAGCGCAGCGAGAATGGCTGTGCCATGCGCACGATCGCGTCGTAGACCGACTGATCGCCGTGCGGATGGTATTTACCGATCACGTCACCGACCACGCGGGCCGACTTCTTGTATGGCTTGTTCCACACGTTGCCCAGTTCATTCATCGCAAACAGCACGCGGCGGTGAACGGGCTTGAGACCATCGCGAACATCCGGCAGAGCCCGGCCCACGATCACGCTCATGGCGTAATCGAGATAGCTCTGGCGCATCTCGTCTTCGATGTTGACGCGAATGATTTCTTTGGCGAGATCTGCCATGAATTAGCTTTCCTGGAGGACAAAAAAGGTCACCGGCGGGACGCTTCAAGCGCGCGCTCCAGCGACCCGAAATCAACCTCCGAAGTGTAACACGAATGGCATCAAAAAGATAAGATTTAAGTCTTATCTATCAATGACTTATGCGGATGCCTTGGGGCTTTTGAAAAGCACCTTCCGTGCGGCTACAAAGTTGACAAATGCCGCAACCGCAGAACCGGCCGCTGCACCGATGGCGGGCCAGCGATGCAGGATCGAAAAGTTGAACAAAAGCAACGCGTAAACGCCGTAATTGATCACTGCACCAATGCTCATCAGCCCCATCCAGTGCAACCATTCGGCGTGCGCCGATCGATTGCTGGCGCGCGCGGCAAACGTGTAATTGCGGCTCCACCACCAGGTGAATGTGGCTGCGATCAGAAACGAAAGCACGCGGGCCAGATAAGGATTCCAGCCAGCCAGACCCACGAGTAACTGCACGATGCCAGCGTCGATGATCAATCCGCCGATGCCACCAACGGCAAACAGCAAAATTTCCCGCGAAAGCTTTACCACCCGAACATCGCCTGCATCGCGATACGGTTGGGACGCTCAATCACGCCGCGTTCGGTGACAATCGCATCGATCAATTCCGCTGGCGTCACGTCGAATACCGGATTCCATGCCTGCGCGCCCTCCACCACCGTACGCTGCCCTGCTGTGCTGAATAGTTCGGTGGCATCACGCAGCTCGATCTCGATCTCCTCGCCGTTACCCGTCGCCATATCGACCGTGGAAGATGGCGCCACCACCATGAATTTCACACCGTGATATTTCGCCGCAATCGCCAGCTGATAGGTGCCGATCTTGTTGGCGGTATCGCCGTTGGCCGCGATACGATCAGCGCCAACGATCACCCACTGCACCGCGCCAGATTTCATCAGATGCGAGGCGGCCGAATCGGCAATCAGTTTGGCCGGGATGCCATCGCGCACCAGCTCCCACATCGTCAGACGTGCACCTTGCTGCCACGGTCGCGTTTCGCCGGCATAAACCTGATCGATCTGACCACCCGCCACACCGGCGCGGATCACGCCAAGCGCTGTGCCGTAACCGGCCGTAGCAAGTGAACCGGTGTTGCAATGAGTTAGCACGCCCGAATGTGCAGCGATCAATGAAGCACCCAGCTCTCCCATCCGGCGGTTTGCCGCCAGGTCCTCGTCCTGGATGGACTGCGCTTCACGCACCAACGCCTCGGCATCAGCGCCAGCGGCGATACGCTTTTTCATCCGGTCCAGCGCCCACATCAGGTTCACTGCCGTGGGCCGGGCGGCGCGAAGCGTAACCAGCACGCTATCGAGATCGACCTTCTGCTGCGCGGCCATCGCCACACCCCAGGCGGCAGCTATACCAATGGCCGGAGCGCCACGTACGACAAGGTCCCGAATCGCCTGCGTTACCTGTCCAGCGTCACGACAATCGACCCAACGCTCTTCAGCGGGTAACAAGCGTTGATCGAGCAGCCGAAGATGATCGCCTTGCCACTGCACGGCGCGGATGGAGTCGAGGTTTTCATTGGATGTTGTCATGCAAGCATTATCGCCGAAGCCATCGCCCGGCGACGACATCTCGCTCAACTTTCAAAGCGGGCCATTCCAACTGCATCTATGCGCCGGGCACGCAGCGGATGCCCTGATTTTCAAGAGGCCTCGGGCACCACCAGCCAGAGGATCACGTAAATCAGAATGCCGGAGCCGCCAAGCAAAGTCAGCAGAATCCATGCAATGCGCACAAGCGTCGGATCCCATCCGAAATAATCGGCAATACCTGCACAAACGCCAGCAACGGTCCTGTTGGTACGCGACCGATACAACCGCTTTTCTGTATTCATCAAGTTCTCCCCAACCTGAAAGTAGTCAGTCGCGCGCGCGCAGCCACTGATGGATCGCCGGCGGTACCTCGCGTTGCGCGCGGCCGGATACATAAATGCCGATGTGGCCACCTTTGAATGCCAACTGCGTGTAGTCCTTGCTGCCAAGATGCTGACCCATTGCACGCGACGCATCGGGCGGCACAAGGTGATCCTGTTCGGCGAAGATATTCAGCACCGGATGTGTGATCGCCGCCAGATCCACTCGTCGACCGCCAATATCCAACGCGCCGTTGATGAACCCGTTGTCCTGATAGAACTTCCTGATGAACTCACGAAAAGCTTCGCCGGCCTGATCGGGTGAATCAAAAATCCAGCGTTCCATCCGCAGAAAGTTTTCCAGCTCGACCGGGCTGTCCAGAATGTCGACCAGACCCACATATTTCTGCTGATTCAACCGCACGGGTTTCAGCGACAGGTATACGTAATTCATCAGTGCGGCAGGGATATTGCCCACGGTATCGACGAAGCGATTGATGTCGAGCAAGCGGGCCCAATGCGAAAGCATGTTATCCGGCGTTTGAAAGTCGACCGGGGTAACCATGGTGATCAGGTTCCGGATCTTGCCGGGATTCAATGCCGTGTAGCACAGCGAAAAAACGCCCCCCTGGCAGATGCCCAGAAGATCGATCGCATCGAGCTTATGCCTCTGGCGCACGGCATCGACACAGCGATCGAGGTACCCGTTGATGTAATCATCGAGTGTCAGCCAGCGATCAGCGGCGTCGGGATAACCCCAGTCGATCAGATAGACGTCCTCGCCCTGCTCCAGCAGGTTGCGAACCATGGATCGATCGGCCTGCAGGTCGGTCATCCAGACGGTATTGACCAGCGCGTAGGTAATCAATAATGGCGTCTTGGACGTCGGCTTGCTGTCGCCCTTGAAGTGCCACACTTTCAATTTGTCTTCGCTGTAAACCAGCTCGCGCGGCGTATTGGCGTATTCGGGCTGACGCGCGCCGCGAAGCTGACCCATGCCGGATGCCAGCTTGCGCTGAAAGGCAGTGATTTCATCCATGACCCGGGTTGGGTCCATGCGAAATGGCGAGTGTTGCTCCACTGGATTTCCTTACTTGCGCTTGCGCACGATGGCTCGAACAGCCGGCTTGGCGCGTGACGCAGAAACCGTAGCCGATTTTTTGACCGTGCTCCCGGATGATTTTTTTGAAGTGGCCTTGGTCACAACAGACTTCTTTACGACCGACTTCGTTGGCTTTGACGCAACCTTCTCGGCAGCTTTCTTTGCTGAAGCCGCCGGCACCTTGCTGGCCAGCATCTGTCGCTTGAGCGCAGCAAGCTCGCGACGCAATTCGGCAATCTCTTCGGCGTGGTTAACGGGAACGGCTGCTCTGCTGCGCATCTCACGTCGCAATGACTGCAGTCGTTCGCCGAGACTCGATACGTCGCTGCGCGTAGGTATACCCAGTTGCTGGCAAAGATATTCCGTTTGCTCCTGCTGCAATTGACGTACGCGTATCTGCGTGTTGACCATCTCGCCATAAGCCTCGCGAAACTCTTCCGACAGCGCGATCTCGGCGTAGGCCTCTTCCGCGCAGTCGACCCACAAGTCGTATAGCACTTTGAGCGATTCAATCTGCTGACCCGGCTCGGTAAGCGTGGACAGCTTGGCCTGCATCTTCTCCATCGCTTGCGCATTGGAGCGCTGCATCAACAACTGATATCGCTGCGACGCCTCCAGATGCTTGGCCACCGCGTCGGCAAGAGTCTGCTGCTGCACCTGCTGTTCATGGCCAAAGCCGAATCCGCTGGCGGATGCCTGCCCCGGTGCCTGCCCATGCGACGCGCGCTCTTTTTGATGTGTCTGCAGCCAGGCCTGCCATTGGTCGACAAAGGCCTTGGCGCTTGCATTGTCAGCTCCTGCAGACCCGTAAGCGAACGGCTGACTGGCACCTCCAAAAAGCTGCTGCATCTGCTGGCGCCAGTCACCCTGCGGCGCCGACGCACTCGCCGCCGCGCCCTGCATCCAGTCCGCATAGCTCTTCAAACCGGCCATGGCATGGTCGAGCGTGACATTGGCTGACGAAGTTTTTGTGGAGGACGATTTGGAAAAATCATCTGCGCCTAGAACACCGAACTGCTTTTGCATCTGGGCAGCAAAAGTTTCCCAGGACTGGCGCGCCAGCTCCTGAAAATCTTTAATAAGATCGGCCTTCATGGCACCGGTTTTGAAAAAATCGTCTGCTTGCTTGTCCACGCGCTATTTCTCGTCACTCATGTCGCTTCATCCTAGCAAAAGCGCCCGGTAGAAAAACGCTCATCGCATAAAGCAAAAGGCCCGGCATAAAAGCCGGGCCTCCTGATCTTGTCTAGAACCTGAACTCAGACGCCGGCGGCGGCTTCGTCTTCGGTCACGGCTTTCATCGACAGGCGGATACGGCCCTGCTTGTCGACTTCGAGCACCTTCACCTTGACGATGTCGCCTTCCTTGAGCTTGTCGGAAACCTTTTCGACACGCTCGCTGGAGATCTGCGACACGTGCACCAGACCATCCTTGCCCGGCATGATCGTCACGAATGCACCGAAGTCCATCAGCTTGGCGACCTTGCCCTCGTAGATGCGGCCCGGCTCGACGTCGGAAACGATCTGCTCGATACGCTTCTTGGCCGCGTCACCCGCCTCACGATTAACCGACGCAATGATGACGGTACCGTCATCGTTGATGTCGATCGTGGCACCGGTCTCTTCCGTGATGGAACGGATGGTCGCGCCACCCTTGCCAATCACTTCGCGGATTTTGTCCGGGTGGATCTTGATGGTGATCAGGCGCGGCGCGTACTCGCTCATTTCCAGACGCGCCGTCGTGATGACCTTGGCCATTTCGCCGAGGATATGCAGACGACCACGCTTGGCCTGCTCCAGCGCCACCTTCATGATCTCTTCGGTGATGCCGTCGATCTTGATGTCCATCTGCAGCGCGGAGATTCCGTTGGCGCTACCGGCCACCTTGAAATCCATGTCACCCAGATGATCTTCGTCACCGAGGATGTCGGACAGCACGACGAAGTCGTTGCCTTCCTTCACCAGGCCCATTGCGATACCGGCTACCGGCGCCTTCAACGGCACGCCTGCATCCATCATTGCCAGCGAAGAACCGCACACCGAAGCCATCGACGAGGAACCGTTGGACTCGGTGATTTCCGAGACCACGCGCACCACGTACGGGAATTCTTCGATGCTGGGCTTCACGGCCTGCACGCCGCGCTTGGCGAGACGGCCGTGGCCGATCTCACGACGCTTCGGCGCACCGAAACGACCTGCTTCACCGACCGAGAACGGAGGGAAGTTGTAGTGGAACAGGAACGGGTCTTTCGACTCGCCTTCCGGCGCATCAATGATCTGCGCATCGCGGGTCGTACCGAGCGTGGCAATAACCAGCGCCTGGGTTTCACCGCGGGTGAACAGCGCCGAACCATGCGTACGCGGCAACACGCCTACGCGGCAGGTGATCGGACGCACGTCGTCGAGTTGACGGCCGTCGATACGCACCTTGGTCTTGAGCACACTGTCGCGCATCGTGTGGTATTCGAGCTCGGCGAATTCCTTCGACAGCTCGGCCGAATGCCATGCGCTCTCTTCAGCCTGCGACTTGAGCGAACCCAGCGCGTCAGCCTTGATGGCGTTGATCGCGTCACGGCGCTGCAGCTTGTCGCGCACCTGGAAAGCCTCGTCCAGCTTGCTGCCGACGGCGCCCTTGACGGCAGCGATCAGCGAGGCGTTCTGTGCCGGCGGCTGCCAGTCCCACGACGGCTTGGCGGCTTCGGATGCCAGCTCGGCAATGGCACGGATGGCCACCTGCATCTGCTGGTGACCGAACATCACCGCACCCAACATCACTTCTTCGGAAAGCAGCTTGGCCTCGGATTCGACCATCAACACGGCACCGCTGGTGCCGGCGACAACCAAGTCGAGCTCGGACGTCTTCAGCTCGGTGTGCGTCGGGTTCAGCAGGTACTGACCGTTGGCGTAACCCACGCGCGCAGCACCGATCGGGCCCTTGAACGGGATACCAGCCAGACTCAGCGCAGCGGAAGCGCCGAGCAACGCGACGATGTCGCCATCGACTTCGGGATTCAGCGATACGACTTGTGCGATGACCTGCACTTCGTTCTTGAAGTCTTCCGGGAACAGCGGGCGGACCGGACGATCGATCAGGCGCGAGGTCAGCGTCTCCTTCTCGGTCGGGCGGCCTTCACGCTTGAAGAAGCCACCCGGGATACGGCCGGCGGAGTAGAACTTCTCCACGTAGTCGACCGTGAGCGGGAAGAAATCCTGGCCTTCTTTCTGCTTGGTTGCAGCCACGGCGGTGACCAGCACCACGGTGCCGCCCATGCTGGCCATAACCGCACCGGATGCCTGGCGGGCAATTTCGCCCGTCTCCAGCGTGACTTCGTGACTACCGTACTGGAATGACTTGGTTACTTTTGCCACGGTGATCTTCTCCTGGTCCGAGGGATTAACGGCGCAGGCCGAGGCGTTCAATCAGGGTCTGATAACGCGCAAGATCGCGGTCTTTCAGGTAAGCAAGCAGACGCTTGCGCTGGTTGACCAGCTTCAGCAGGCCACGGCGGGAATGGTGATCCTGCTTGTGCTCTTTGAAGTGGCTGGTCAGATGGTCGATACGGGCTGACAACAGCGCGACCTGGACTTCCGACGAACCGGTGTCGTTGGGGACGCGGCCGAAATCAGCAATGATCTTGCCGGTTTGTTCTACGGTGAGGGACATGAGTATGTATTCCTTGAAAAGCGATGCGAAGCTTACGCAACGTCACCACGAATGACGTTGCGTAAGCTTCGCCTAATGAATGAAAGCGTTTAAATAACCTGTCTATTCTACTGACCGGAGTGGTGTTACAACAAGTGCGCAGCGGATTATCTCGATAAATCCATTAGCCTGGCGGCAGGTTGAAACCGCGCACAATTCGGGTAAATCCGTCGATATCGACTTCAAGCAACGCAAGCAGGGCGCCATCGCTGGCATAAGCGGCGCATTGACCGGCTGGCGGAGCGTGATTCAGCTGGATTTTCTGGCCACGTGAAATAGCCATGCTTTGCGCATCATCAAGCTGGACAACAGGCAGGTCGGACAAGCCGGCCGACACCGGAAGCAGCCATTTCAGTAATGCCTCGTCGCCTTGTTCCGCAGCCTGCTGCAGTGCCTCGATCGTCACCATCTGCGGCTCGCGGAACGGCTCGACCCAGAGGCGCCTGAGCGCAGTAACGTGCGCCCCGCAGCCCAGATCCTCGCCAATATCCACCGCCAGCGAGCGCACATAGGTGCCGGAACCGCATTCGATGTGCAAAGTCAGCACATCGGCGGTGCGGGAGAGCAGATCGAGACGATAGACGTCGACTTCACGGGGGGGCACCTCGACAGCTTCGCCCCGGCGCGCCTTGACGTACATCCGCTCACCGTCCTGCTTGAGCGCGGAATACACCGGCGGAACCTGCAGGATGCGACCGCGCAGTTTGACCAGCGCTGTTTCGATGGTTGCGTCATCCAATACCGGTACAGGCCGGCTCAGCAGAACCTCGCCCTCCTTGTCCGCCGTATCCGTGGTAACGCCAAGTTGGCATTCGGCGACATAGGCCTTGCGCGAACCCAGCAGGCTTCCGGCCAGTTTGGTTGCTTCACCAAAGCACAGTGGCAACAAACCTGTGGCCAAGGGATCAAGCGCGCCGGTGTGGCCACCCTTGGACGCGCGGAGCAATGAACGAACCGACTGCAATGCCTTGTTGGAACTCAGACCCAACGGCTTGTCCAGCAACAAGATGCCATGCAGCTCGCGGTTTTGAACGCGCGGGATACGACTTGGGCGACTCATCAGCGCAGTGTTACCAAAATTGATGACTCAGTCTTTCTTGTCGTTGGCAGGCGGCAACAGATCACGCGCCTGGTCGCGCAGCAGAGACTCGATGCGCTCGCCCTTGTCGACCGAATCGTCGTACTTGAACTTGAGTTCCGGCACGCGCCGCATGCGCATGCCGCTGTGTGCGAGCGAGTGACGGATCTCGTGGCCGATTTCGTTCAGCGCCTTCACTGCCGGCAAGCCCTGATCCGGCATCAGGGCGGTGACCCACACCGTGGCCCAATCCAGATCACGGGTGATCTCGACATCGGACACGCTGACTGACGGCAGGCCGTGATCGCGCACCGCCGCGTGCACCAACAAACCCAGTTCGCGGCGCAGCTCGGCACCGATACGGTCGGTACGTTTGAAATCACGGGATGGCATGGTAATTCCTCAAAAATCTAGGATCGAGAGACGAGATACGTGGGACGAGAAACGCCCTCGCATCTCGCCACTCGGCCCTGGCTGTTACAGCGTGCGCGCGACTTCCGTGCGCTCGAAGCACTCGATCTGGTCGCCCGGCTTGACGTCGTTGTACTGCTTGACGGCAATACCGCACTCCATGCCGTTACGTACTTCGTCAACCAGCTCCTTGAATCGGCGCAGCGATTCGAGTTCGCCCTCGAAGATCACCACGTTGTCGCGCAGCACACGGATCGGCTTGCTGCGCTTCACCGTGCCTTCGGTCACCATGCAACCTGCCACGGCGCCGAACTTGGAGCTGCGGAACACATCGCGAACCTGGGCGGTACCGATGATGTCCTCACGCACTTCCATGCCGAGCAGGCCGGTGGCTGCCTGAGTCACCTGATCAATGACGTCATAGATGATCGAGAAATAGCGCACGTCCAGGCCAGACGTCTCGATCACCTTGCGCGCCGACGCATCGGCACGCACGTTGAAGCCGATCACCAGCGCCTTGGAAGCGGCTGCCAGCGTGGCATCGGACTCGTTGATGCCGCCCACGCCCGACGAAACCACGTTGACGCGCACACGCTCGTTGCCGATCTGCGTCAACGACTCGCGCAGTGCCTCGACCGAACCCTGCACATCGCCCTTGACCAGGATGTTGAGCGTCTGCTGCTCAACGCCCTGACCCATCTTGGCAATGATGTCTTCCAGACGATTGCTCTTGCTGACCATGCGCGTCTCGCGACGCTTGAGCTCACGCTCCTGCGCCACTTCGCGCGCCAGACGCTCGTCGTCGACGCAGACAAAGTCGTCACCGGTCTCCGGCACGCCGGACAAGCCCAGCACCTGCACCGGAATCGACGGGCCGGCTTCCAGCACCTGCTTGCCGTTTTCGTCGATCAGTGCGCGCATGCGACCGTATTCGATACCGCAGACAATGAAGTCGCCTTTCTTCAGCGTGCCCTGCTGCACCAGCACGGTGGCAACCGGACCGCGGCCACGATCGAGACTGGATTCGATCACCACGCCGGAGGCGCGGCCGTCAGCGACCGCTCTCAGCTCCATCACCTCAGCCTGGATCGAGATCGCATCAAGCAGGTCATCAACGCCCAGACCGCTCTTGGCCGACACCGGAATGAACTGCACGTCGCCACCCCAGTCTTCCGGCACGACTTCGTGCTGCACCAGGCCCTGCTTCACGTTCTCGGGGTTGGCACCGTCCTTGTCCATCTTGTTGACCGCGACGATCAGCGGCACTTTGGCGGCGCGCGCGTGCTTCACCGCTTCGATGGTCTGCGGCATGACGCCGTCATCGGCCGCCACCACTAGCACCACGATATCGGTCGACTGCGCGCCACGGGCACGCATCGAGGTAAACGCGGCATGGCCAGGCGTATCGAGGAAGGTGATGACACCGCGCGAGGTTTCGACGTGATATGCGCCGATATGCTGCGTGATGCCGCCCGCTTCGCCCGAAGCCACCTTGGTACGACGGATGTAATCGAGCAACGAGGTCTTGCCGTGATCGACGTGACCCATGATGGTCACCACCGGCGGCCGCGTGATCTTGTCACCGACCAGCTCAACGTTCTGGGTGTGTGCGGCCAGCGTATCTTCGGCATTGCTCTGGGTGTCCGCGACCACCGTATGGCCCAGCTCTTCGACGACCAGTACCGCCGTGTCGTGATCGACGGTCTGGTTGATGGTTGCCATGACGCCCATCTTGAACAACGCCTTGACCACCTCCGAACCCTTGACGGCCATCTTCTGGGCCAGGTCGGCCACGCTGTTGGTCTCGGCCACGACGACTTCACGCACCACCGGCGCGGTTGGGCGGGAGAAGCCGTGCGGACCGGTCGGTGCGCTGCTGCTGCGCGACATCTCGCGACCGGAAGTACGGCCGGCCTTGCCACCGCGCTTGTTGTTGGAAGACGACGAACGACGGGCGCGATCGGCTTCGCTCAGATGCATCTGGCCGCCGGCAAAACGCTTGCTACCGTCGCGCTCTTCCTTGCCGCTGCTCGGGTTTTCGTTACGTTCACGCGCATGCTTGGGCTTGCGGCTGGCATCGCCATTCGCGGCGGCAGCGGGTGACGCAGGACTGCCGGCCGGGCTTGCGCTCGTCCGTGCCGCTGCAGGGGCAGCAGCGGGCGCTGGAGCGGGCGCAGGTGCGGGCACCGGCTTGACCAGCTTCTCGCGTTTGCGCGGCTCGTGGATGCGCGGCAGGATCATGCCGAGCTCACGCGTATCCATCCGCTGAGTGACAAACGGCTCATCCGCGTCTGGCGTTGCCGGCACGGCGGCAGCGGGTGCCGACACAGGCTCGGCCGGAGCATCAATGGCGACCACGGGCTCAACGACAGCAGCGGCAGCATCAGCCGCCTGACGGTCGGCGTGTTCCTGCTGACGCTGTTGCTCGTCCAAGACGCGCTGCTGCGCTTCCTGCTGGCGGCGCTGCTCGGCGTCGGCGCGCTCCTGCTCTTCAGTCTCGCGCTGCTGCTGGGATTCCTGCAGTTTGCGCACGGCATCCTCGCGCTCGCCGTCGACGCTGGCGTCTCCCGCGATTTCGCTACGCTTGACGTAGGTGCGCTTGGCGCGAACTTCGACGTTGACCGTCTTGGCCGTACCTACCGTGCCGCGGGCGCCCGGTGTCGCGATTTTCAGTTCACCGACGGTGCGGCGCTTGAGTGTGATCTGGCGCGGCGCGCTGTCATCGGTTTCGGCAGCGGCTTCGTTCTTGCCGTGCGTGCGACGCAGGAATCCGAGCAGCTTCACCTTTTCGGTGCTGCTGATGGTCTGCTCCTGGTCGGAGAATTCCATGCCGGCTTCGCCGAGCTGCTTGAGCAGCCGGTCGACGGGCATGCCCAGTGTATGGGCGAGTTGTTTGATCGTGTCCGACATCGTGTTGTTGCTCCGCCGTTTCCGCGCTTGGGCCTTCTTGAGCCCTCGGACCTCATCGGTCCTTATCGACTGTGCCGCGATAAGTTGCACCGCCACCGCCATCCATGGTGAAAGGCCCCGAAGGCACCTTTCTCGGCGCGCCCATCCAGGGCGCAGCCTTCTTCGCGGGTTAGCCGCCTTTCTCCAGTCGCTCGATCATCGGCGCTCGTGCAGCCATGATCAGGGCGGCAGCTCGTACCTCGTCCATGCCTTCGATATCGATCAGGTCATCAACGGCCAGATCAGCCAGGTCGTCTACCGTGCTGACTTCGCGAGCGGCCAGTGCATAAGCCGTTGCTTCATCCATGCCGTCGAGCGCCAGCAGTTCGTCCGAAGGCTGATGGTCGCCCACGCCCTCCTCCGCTGCCAGTGCCTCGGTGAGCAGTGCATCGCGGGCGCGGGCGCGCAGCTCCTCGACGATGTCCTCGTCGAAGCCCTCGACCGCCAACAACTCGGCGCTGGGCACGTAGGCGATTTCCTCGACGCTGGAGAAACCTTCCTGCACCAGGATAATGGCGATTTCCTGATCCACTTCAAGCTTGTCCATGAACAGCTGGCGCGCGGCTTCCTGCTCGGACTCGCTCTTGGCGGTGACCTGATCCTGCGTCATCACGTTGAGCTGCCAGCCGGTGAGCTTGCTGGCCAGCCGCACGTTCTGGCCACCGCGACCGATCGCCTGGGACAGCTTGTCCTCGGCCACCGCGATGTCCATGGAATGCTTCTCTTCATCCATGATGATCGACTGCACTTCGGCCGGCGCCATCGCATTGATGACGAACTGCGCCTGGTTTTCGTGCCACAGGATGATGTCGACGCGCTCGCCATTCAGATCATTCGACACCGCCTGCACGCGCGAACCGCGCATGCCGATGCAGGCGCCGATCGGATCGGTGCGGGCATCATGGGCCAGCACGGCGATCTTGGCGCGGTCGCCCGGATCACGGGCGCAGCCCTTGATCTCGACCAGGCCCTGGCCGACTTCCGGCACTTCCAGTTTGAACAGCTCGATCATGAATTCCGGTGCAGCGCGCGACACGAACAGCTGCGGGCCACGCACTTCGGACTTCACTTCGTACAGATAACCGCGAACGCGATCGCCGACACGGGCCGATTCACGTGGAATCGTCTTGTCGCGCGGAATGAACGCCTCGGCATTGCTGCCCAGGTCGAGGTAGATGTTGCCGCGTTCGACGCGCTTGACGATGCCGGTGACCAGTTCGCCAACGCGGTCGGCGAAGGCATCGACCACCTGCTGGCGCTCGGCCTCACGCACACGCTGCACGATCACCTGCTTGGCAGCCTGTGCGGCGATGCGACCGAACTCGGCGTTTTCGACCTGCTGCTCGATGAACTCGCCGACCTCGGCGCCTTCGCGCTCATCGATCGCATCCATCAAACGCAGCTGGTAGGACGGCGATTCCATCTCGCCATCGTCGGCAATGATTTCCCAGCGACGGAAGGTTTCGTATTCGCCGGTATCGCTGTCGATGGATACGCGAATGTCGGGTTCCTCGTCCGGATAGCGCTTCTTCGCTGCCGAAGCCAATGCGGCCTCCATGGCTTCGAAAATAACTTCACGCGGCACGCCTTTTTCATTGGCGACGGCATCAACGACCAGCAAAAGTTCTTTGCTCATTGCAGCAACTCCAGAGGCGCCCGCAGGCTTCCCATCGTTCTGATTGATTGTTTTTTGCTTTTTCAATGTGGGCTTCGTCATTCGTGATTCATGGTTATTCTTTCGGCGCTTTTGAAACCGCAGGCTTGCCGCCGCGCTTGGGCTGTGGCGCATAACCCAACGCCACCCAATCCGGCACGATGCGAGCGGTGTCTACCAGCGAATGCTCGAACGCAAACGTCTTGCCTTCCGCTTCCAGCGTGATGTGCTCGCCTTCCACCGATACCAGCTTGCCGCGCAACCGACGACGACCTTCCAGTGGTGCCTTCAGCAGCAGCTTTATTTCCTGACCAAGGACTTTCGCAAACTGAGCCGCGGTAAACAACGGTCGATCCAGACCCGGCGAGGAAACTTCCAGCACATAGTTGCCTGGGATCGGGTCCTCGACATCGAGCAGCGCCGACAACTCGCGGCTGGCCGTCTCGCAATCCTCGATGCCGACCTCGCGACGTTCACCGTCTGCGCCAGCTTCACCGAGTTCGCCCTTGTCAAGAAGATCCAGATAAACCCGAAGGGTACTCTGCCCGTGTGACGGGGTGAACTCCACACCGATGCATTCCAGCCGCAGGTCGGTCAGAACTTCGTTGAATCGTGTTGCTAGTGCCTGTGTATCCATGGGTTCGTCTCCCAGACCACCTTCAATCAAATGACTAAAATTCAGAACCGCAGAAACAAAAAATGGGCTCCAACGGCCCATTCCCTTATTTCGCCGATGTACCTGCTCGACAGCTCTTTCCGGCGACCACGACTAGCCTCAGTCTGGCGCGGCGCATCCTTACGCCCAACAAAAAAGCCTCACGAGGAGGCTTTCTTTGCATCAAGAAAGATCTGGTAGCGGGGGCAGGATTCGAACCTGCGACCTTCGGGTTATGAGCCCGACGAGCTGCCAGACTGCTCCACCCCGCATCAGAGTCCGAGAAGTTTAATCGCATGGCCGGTTTCTTGCAAGCGATCGGCCACCGAAAAACTCATAAACATGTGATTAAACAAATCGCGGTTGACGCGATCGTCGCATCAGAGCCCGAAAGCGCTGCGGCACCAGCCCAGCAGTGGTCCCCAATAAAGACCCAGAGCAAGCAGTGTCAACGCGTTGAGCGATAGCACCACCCGCAACGAGATATCCGGCTTTGCTGCCAGCACGCTGCCTTCCGCCGGCTTGTCGAAATACACCACCTTGATCACATGCAGGTAGTAGTACAAACCGATGATGGCAAAGACCACGCCGACAATGGAAAGCCACAGCATGTTGGCGTGAATCGCCGCTTCCAGCACCAGCACCTTGGCCCAGAAGCCGAACAGCGGCGGCACGCCAGCCAGCGAGAACATAGCCAAAAGCATGAGAAACGCCATCCACGGCGACTTCTGATTCAGCCCCTTCAGATCGGAGATTTCCTCGCACTCGAAGCCCGATCGCGCCAGGGCGAGGATCACGCCGAATGCCGCCACGCTCATCAGCGCATAGCTGATCGCGTAGAACATCGCGGCCGCATAACCTTCCGGGCTGGCAGCGGACAGACCTAGCAACAGATAACCCATGTGCGAAATGGTCGAATAGGCCAGCAACCGCTTGAGGTTGGTCTGCACGATCGCGACCAGGTTGCCGATCGCCAGTGACAACACGGCCAGCACCGCCAAGATCAGCTGCCACTGATGCGCCAGATCGCCCATGCCGGAATCCAGCAGACGATAAGCCATGCCGAACGCAGCCAGCTTGGACGCTGAGGCAACAAACGCGGTTACCGGTGTTGGCGCACCCTGATAGACATCGGGAATCCACATATGGAATGGCGCGGCGCCAAGCTTGAAGCCGATGCCGATGATCATGAAGATCAGCCCGAACAGCAGCAGCTTCGGCGACGTGGTGTACGACGACACGTGATGCAGTTGTGCCAGATCGAGCGTCGGCGTACCGCCCATGCCGGAAGCGCCGTAAACCATGGACATGCCATACAGCAACATGCCCGAGGCCAGCGCACCCAGCACGAAATACTTGATCGCCGCTTCAGATGGCAGCTTCGCATCGCGGTTCAATGCCACCAGCGCATACGACGACAGCGAGAGCAGTTCCAGGCCCAGGTAAACCGTGACCAGGTTCCCGGCCGAAACCAGCAACATGATGCCAATCACCGCAAAGATCATCAGCGTGTAGAACTCGCCGGTAACCAGCTTGCGATCAATCAGGTATGGCCGGGCGTAGACGAACACGATGGCCGTGGTGAGCAAGGCGAATACCTTGAGAATTTCCGCCACGCGATCGCGCACAAACATGCCGCCAAAAGCGGTCACCGTCTGTGCCGGCTGCCCTGCAATCAAAAGATAGATTCCCACCAGTAGCACCGCGATCGAAATCCAGTGCAGCATCGGCCGCTCCGTGGATTTCATGAACGCGTCCAGCAGCAACAGCAAACACGCAGCCACCACCAGATAGAACTCCGGCAGCATGATCAGGATGTCATTCAAATTCGGCATGTTCGGTCCCGATCAAATCTTGTGAATGGCGAGCTGCTGCACCAGATGCGACACCGAGGTGTCCATCAGGTGGACCAGCGGCTGCGGCCAGATGCCGAGCGCCAGCACCGCGGCGGCGAAGGCAATCAATACGAACGTTTCGCGACCATTGATTTCCTTCATCTCGCCCACGTGCGGATTGGTGATATCACCCCAGAGCACGCGCTTGACCATCCACAGCGTGTAGGCGGCGCCGATGATCAAGGTGAAGGCGGCGAACAGAGCGATCCACGGGTTGGCGCTGAAGCTGGCCAGGATCACCAGGAACTCGCCAACGAAACCGCTGGTGCCCGGCAGACCACAATTGGCCATGGCAAACAGCACGTAGAAGAAGCCGAACCACGGCATCACGTTGATCACGCCGCCGTAGTCCTTGATCTGGCGCGTATGCATGCGGTCGTACATCACACCGATGCAGCTGAACATGGCGCCGGAAACAAAGCCGTGCGAAATCATCTGCACCATCGCGCCCTGCATGCCCAGCCGCGCCATGTCGACATTGGCCGGATCACGTACCAGCAGGAAAGCGATAAAGATGCCCAGCGTCACGAACCCCATGTGGGCAATCGACGAATACGCCACCAGCTTCTTCATGTCCTCCTGCACCAGCGCGACATAGCCGATATAGACGATCGCGATCAGGCTCAGCACGATCACCAGCCAGGCGTAATGCGCGCCGGCATCCGGCGTGATCGGCAGGATGAAGCGCAGGAAGCCGTAAGTACCGACCTTCAGCATCACTGCCGCCAGCACCACCGAGCCGCCGGTCGGCGCCTCGACGTGCGCATCCGGCAGCCAGGTATGCACCGGCACCATCGGCACCTTGATCGCGAACGCGATCAGGAACGCGAAGAAGATCCAGGTCTGCTCTTTCATCGTCAGCGGCAGTGCCGCTAGCGTGGCCATGTCGAACGTGCCGGCCTTCTGGTACAGGTACAGCAGCGCGATCAACATGAAGACCGAGCCGAAGAACGTGTAAATGAAGAACTTCAGCGTCGCATACACGCGCCGCGGACCACCCCAGATGCCGATCAGGATGAACATCGGGATCAGGATCGCTTCGAACAGCGCATAAAACAGCAGCGCGTCGGTCGCGCAGAACACGCCGATCAGCAGGCCTTCGAGCACCAGCATCGCCGCCATGTACTGGTGCGGCTTGTCCTGGATGACTTCCCAAGCGCCGACGATGACCAGGATGCTGACGAAGGTCGTCATCAGGATCAGCGCGACGGAAATGCCGTCGACCGCGAGACTGTAATGCACGCCCCACGACGCGATCCACAGATAGCTCTCGGACAGCTGCATGCCGCCGGCATCCGGCTGGAACTGCACCAGCAGGAACAGGCTGACGACAAAGGTCAGCACCGCGACGATCAGCGCCAGCCAGCGCGCGAGGTTGGGCCGCTTGGAACCAGCCAGAAGCACCGGAATCGCACCGGCGACGGGTAGCCAGATCAGCAGGCTAAGCAAGTGAGTGAACATGTGTGCCTGCTTCCCTTATTGCCCGGCCACGCCGGAACCGATCAACCAATACCCGCCGAGCAGCACGATCAGGCCGAGAATCATCGCGAACGCATAGTGATAGAGATAACCCGACTGTAGACGGCGTACCGTGGCCGCCATGCGGTGAACCACGCTCACCGAACCGTTTACCATCACGCCATCGATCAGCCCGGCATCGGCGAACTTCCAGAAACCCTGCCCCAGCTTCACGCCGCCACGAGCGAATACGGCAAAGTAAACATTGTCGACCCAGTACTTGTTGTCCAGCACGGTCCAGAGCGGCTTGAGCGCGCTCTTGATCTTGCCGGCCATGGCCGGGTTGAACAGGTAGATGTAGGTCTGGATGGCGAAAGCCAGCAGTACCAGGCCAAACGGACCGAACGGAGTGAACCCGTGCAGCGCCATGTCCAGCGCGCCGTGGAATTCCTTGCCGACTTCCGCCAACACGTTGTTGGCCTCGTCGATATGGATCGCCTTGCCGAACCAGTTGCCGAAGAGCATCGGGCCTACGGTGAAGAAACCAACGAACAATGAGGGAATTGCCAGCAGCACCAGCGGCACCGTCACCACCCAAGGCGACTCGTGCGGTGCATGTTCCAGCACACCCTGTTCGTGGTGGTCATGGTGATCGTCCAGATGCGCATGCCCATGGTGCTCGACCACGGTAAAGCGCTCCTTGCCATGGAAGGTCAGATACATCTGGCGGAAGGTGTACAAGCCCGTCACCATTGCGCCTGCCATCACGCAGAAATAAGCGTAGCCCGCACCCCAGCGATGCGATTCGCCGACTGCCTCGATGATCGCGTCCTTGGAATAGAAACCCGAGAAGAACGGCACGCCACAAAGCGCCAGCGAACCGATCCACATGGTGATCCAGGTGATCGGCATGTACTTGCGCAGGCCACCCATGTAGCGCATGTCCTGCTCGTGATGCATCGCGATGATGACCGAGCCGGCGCCGAGGAATAGCAATGCCTTGAAGAACGCATGCGTCATCAGGTGGTAGACCGCACCGGTATAGGCGGACACACCAAGCGCCACCGTCATGTAACCCAGCTGCGACAGCGTCGAATAAGCGATCACCCGCTTGATGTCGTTCTGCACGATGCCGATCATGCCGGTGAACAGCGCGGTGGTGGCGCCAATCACCATGATGAAACTGAGCGCCGTCTGCGACAGCTCAAACAGCGGCGACATGCGCGCAACCATGAAGATGCCTGCGGTTACCATCGTCGCCGCATGGATCAAGGCAGAGATCGGCGTCGGGCCTTCCATCGAGTCAGGCAGCCACACGTGCAACGGGACCTGCGCCGACTTGCCCATGGCGCCGATAAACAGGCAGATGCACACGACCGTGGCGGCATCCCAGTGCGTGTTCGACGTGATCTGCAGCGTCTTGCCGACCAGGCTGGGCGCAGCCGCAAACGCGGTGTTGTAGTCCATCGTGCCGAGGAAATACAGCACGCCGGCGATACCCAGCAGAAAGCCGAAATCGCCCACGCGGTTGACCAGGAAGGCCTTGAGATTGGCGAAGATCGCGGTCGGCTTCTTGTACCAGAAGCCGATCAACAGGTACGACACGAGGCCCACCGCTTCCCAGCCGAAGAACAGCTGCATGAAGTTGTTACTCATCACCAGCATGAACATCGAGAAGGTGAACAGCGAGATATAAGCGAAGAAGCGCTTGTAGCCCGGGTCGTCGCTCATGTAGCCGATGGTGTACAGGTGCACCAGCAGCGAGACGAAGCTCACCACTACCAGCATCATCGCGGTGAGGCGGTCGACCATGAAGCCGACGCTGGCACTGAAGTGGCCGATCTGAAACCAGGTATAGAGATTCTGGTTGTAGACCTCGGCGCCACCGAGGGTGAGCTGATAAAGCACGTAGAACGCCAGCGCGCACGAGATGGCTACGCCGAGGATGGTGACGGTGTGTGAACCGGCACGGCCGATGAACTTGCCGAAGAAACCGGCGAGCAGGCAGCCCACGAGGGGAGCCAGCGCGATCGTCAGCAGAATGGATGTCGAAAGCTGCATCAGATCAACCCTTCATACTATCGATATCGGAGATATTGATCGTGCTGCGATTACGGAACAGCAACACCAAGATCGCCAGACCGATGGCGGCTTCCGCCGCGGCCACGGTGAGAATGAAAAACACGAATACCTGACCCGACACATCGCCGAGAAAGCGCGAGAACGCCACGAAATTGGTGTTCACCGCCAGCAACATGAGCTCGATCGACATCAGCAGCACGATGACGTTCTTGCGGTTGATGAAAAGGCCGGCGACGGCAATGCAGAACAGAATGGCGCCGAGCACGATGTAGTGCGATAGCGTGATCATGAACTTGGCTCCTGGGGCGGCACGGGCGTCGGCTGCGCGGGACGCACGGCGTCCATTTTCACGATGCGGATACGGTCACGCGGATTGACCCGCACCTGTTCGTTGGCCGACTCGTGACGTACACCGGCACGCTGGCGCAAGGTGAGCGCAACAGCCGCCACTACGCCGACGGTAAGAATCAGGGCTGCTACTTCAAACGGCAGCAGGTATTGGGTGTAGAGCGCCTGCCCCAGCCATGCGGTATTGGATACGCCAGCTGCTGCGGCCGGATCGGGCCCCATCACCTGCGCGTGCATCGCCTTGACGCCAATCAATCCAAGCATTTCGGCCAACATCGCCACAGCGACGATCAGGCCGACCGGCAGGAATTTGACGAAGCCTTCGCGAATCTTTTCCTGGTCGATATCGAGCATCATCACCACGAACAGAAACAGCACCATCACTGCGCCGACGTAGACCACGATAAGCGCCAGCGCCAGGAACTCGGCATCAGCCAGCATCCACAGGCAGGCCGTGCTGAAGAACGTCAACACCAGCGAGAGCACGGCGTGTACGGTGTTTTTCAGCGTGATCACCGACAACGCGGCCACCACGGTGATGAAACCAAAAACGTAGAAACAGATGAGTTGCAGTAATTGGGGATTCATTCTCGACGGCCTCAGCGATATGCCGCGTCTTGCGTGCGGTCGGCGGCGATCTGCTTTTCGAAGCGATCGCCGATGGCGAGCAGCTGCAGCTTGTTCACCACGTTCTCGCCGCGATGCTCGAAATGATATTCGTGGATGCTGGTCTCGACGATCGAATCGACCGGGCAGCTCTCCTCGCAGAAGCCGCAGAAGATGCACTTGAACAAATCGATATCGTAGCGCGTGGTGCGGCGCTGACCATCGCTGGCGCGCGGTGCAGAATCAATCGTGATCGCCAACGCCGGGCACACCGCCTCGCACAATTTGCAGGCGATGCAGCGCTCTTCGCCATTCGCATAGCGGCGCAACGCGTGCAGACCGCGAAAACGGTTCGACTTCGGAATGTGCTCCATAGGGTAGCGCACGGTGTACTTCGGCTTGAACATGTAGCGGATGGTCAGCGCCATGCCGCGGAACAGCTCGATCAGCAGCAGACTCTTGAAATAGTGGGTAATGCGGGACATGGCTTTCTTCAGACCCCCGTGCCGATGGTGACCCAGCCGAAATATTTCAGGCAGCCGGCGACGAGAACCCACACGATGGCGATGGGAATGAATACCTTCCAGCCCAGCCGCATGATCTGGTCATAGCGGTAGCGCGGGAAGCTGGCGCGGAACCATAGGAAAAAGAACGAAAACAGGAAGGCCTTGATCAGCAGCCAGGGAAAACCGCCCTGCCCGATGAAACCCCACGACGACGGGAACGGCGACAGCCAGCCGCCCATGAACAGGACCGCGGAGAGAAAACTCACCAGGATCATGTTGGCGTATTCGGCCAGAAAAAAGATCGCGAAGGCCGAGCCGGAATATTCCACGTGGAAGCCGGCGACGATTTCCGACTCGCCTTCGGCGACATCGAACGGTGCACGGTTGGTTTCGGCCACACCGGAGATGAAATAGATCACGAACACCGGCAGCAGCGGCAGCCAGAACCAGTCGAGGAAACCCTTGTGGCCAGCCTGGGCATTGACGATATCGGTAAGGTTGAGGCTACCCGCCAGCACCAGCACGCAGACCAGACACAGGCCCATCGCCAACTCATACGAGATCACCTGTGCCGCCGAGCGCATGGCGCCGAGCAGCGCATAACGCGAGTTGGACGCCCAGCCGGCGAGAATGATGCCGTACACGCCCAGCGACGTCATCGCCAGCAGGTACAGCACGCCAGCATTCGCGTTCGACAGCACCATCTTGCTGCTGAAAGGAATCACGGCCCACGCCGCCAACGCAGGCACCAGGGTCAGCATCGGCGCGAGATAATAAAGAAAGCGATTCGCCGTGGTCGGCAGGATCACTTCCTTGATTAGCAGTTTGACCACGTCGGCAAACGCCTGCAGCAAACCGAAAGGACCGATCTTGTTTGGCCCCATGCGCACGTGCATCCAGCCGATGACCTTGCGCTCCCAATACACGAACATCGCCACCGCGATGATCAGCGGCAACACGATGGCCACGATGTAGAGGACCGGGATCAGCAGCTGATGAAAAAGTAGATCAGCCATTGTGCTTATGCCTTGCTCAAGGTGATGGCTGCGCCGTAAGGCGGCAGTGCGGCAGTGATGTCCTGGCCAGCTTCGATCCATGCCGTGCCATCGGGTACGGCTTTATCGATCACTAGCGGCAGGGTTGATTCGGCCAGGCGAACCTGGGCGCCCTCGGTAAGACCTAGGCGCTGAGCTTCGTCCGCATTCAGGCGCACGGCAGGCGCGCGATTGAGTGGGTGAGCCTGCAACGCCGTAACTCGGCGCAGTACCGCATCGCTGCGATAGATCGGCAAGGTTGCAAGACGCGTGAGGCCAGTGACCTCGGCACGCTTGGCCAAACCGTTACCCGGTGTCGATGCACGCTCGCTGATGCCATCGCGCAGACCGGCAAGATCATCAAATTCGAAACCGGCCAACTGCAGCGAACCGCCAAGGGCGCGCAACACCTTCCAGCCGGCGCGCGTCTGTCCGGATGCCTTGGCACCGGCGCTGACGCTCTGCACCAGACCATCGACGTTGACCAAGGTGGCATCGATTTCCGGCAGCAGTGCGATCGGCAGGATCACGTCGGCAACTTCGCGCAAAGCGACGCTGGCATAAGCGCTGAATGCAACGACCTGCTCGGCGGCATGCAGCGCCTTCAACGTGGCGCCCCCGTCGGCGAAATCATGCGGCGGCTCGACGCCGTAAAGCACGTAGCTCTTGCGAGCCTGTGCAAGCATCGTCTGCGCATCCAGGCCACCGTTGCCTGGCAACACGCCGACCTTGGCCAAACCAACCGCATTGGCGCCGATCGGCAGCTCGTTGTAACCCGCGCCGGTGGCTTCGGCGATAAAGCGCGCGATCGCGCGCAGCCAGGATGCCTGCGGATGCGTCACCGCCGCTTCGCCGAGTATCACCACCGCCTTACCGGACTTCAGTGCGCTGATGACGTCGTTGTCGCCATCGTCGCTCTGCGCACTGTTGATCGCTTCGGCCAATGCCGATGGTGCAGAAGCACCGGCACCTACTGCGGCTTTGGCCACCGCAAGCAATGCATCAACCATGGCCTGCGGCGCCACGATAGCCTGACCGGCCAACTGATAATTGAATTCGAATAGCGCCGGGTTCACGAGGTAAACCTTGGCGCCCTTCTTGGTCGCCTGATGCAGCCGGTGATTCACCAGCGGCATCTCGTGGCGCAGGTCGGAGCCGACCAGCAGCGCCGCCTTCACCTGATCGATCTCGGTGACCGGCAACCCGAACGTCTGTGCCGACGCGTTATCGGCAAAGTCGAGCTGACGCAGGCGGTGATCCACATGCGCGCTGCCCAGACCGCGGGCCAGACGCATCAGCAGGTCACCCTCTTCGTTCGACGTCGCAGGGTGAACCAGAATGCCCAGCTCACTGCCCTGCTCTTTCTTCAAGGCTTCGCCGGAAAACTTCAGCGCGTCTTCCCACGTTGTCGTCTGCCACTGGCCGTTGCGCTTCACTTCCGGCGCGCTGATGCGATCGGGTGCATACATGCCCTGATAGCTGTAGCGATCGCGATCGGACAGCCAGCATTCGTTGACCGCTTCGTTGTCGCGCGGCACGGTGCGCAGCACGTCGCCGCGACGCGTATGCAACCACAGGTTGGAACCCAGCGCGTCGTGATAACCGATGGATGGCTTGGCGATCAGTTCCCAGGCGCGTGCCTGGAACTGATACGGCTTGTTGGTCAACGCGCCGACCGGGCAAACGTCGATGATGTTGCCCGACAGCTCGGTCTCCAGCGTCTTGCCGATGTACGTGCCGATCTGCAGGTTCTCACCGCGGCTCATGCCGCCCAGTTCATAGGTGCCGGCAATTTCGCTGGTGAAGCGGACGCAGCGCGTGCACTGGATGCAGCGGGTCATTTCGGTGGCAACCAACGGACCGAGATTCTCGTCGGTGATGGTGCGCTTGCGCTCGGTGTAGCGCGATACGCTGCGGCCGTAACCGAGTGCCACGTCCTGCAGCTCGCACTCGCCGCCCTGATCGCAGATCGGGCAGTCGAGCGGATGGTTGATCAGCAGAAATTCCATCACATCTTTCTGGAATTTCAGCGCCTTGTCCGAACGCGTGGTGACCTTCATGCCCTCGGCCA
>Ga0302313_10000498_pt1 | contig 35192 bp, 22 predicted proteins | sample III_Palsa_N2_2_FD_200454 | JGI IMG/M metagenome (GOLD analysis project Ga0302313, IMG submission 200454) | Peat permafrost microbial communities from Stordalen Mire near Abisko, Sweden - III_Palsa_N2_2 | ecosystem: Environmental > Terrestrial > Soil > Palsa > Peat permafrost | place: Sweden...
GGTACCCCACCAAAGCCGGCGACTTCATCTGGATGTCCGCCTACTGCCCCCAATGGTTCGGCGCCCTAGGCAAAGTCCCAGCAAAATACCTAATCTACAAAGACTTCAACCGCCACCCACTCGGCTAATCGTGAGTAGGTAGCTAGCATGCGATACACCGTGAATGTCTCCGATATCGAGGACGCGCTGATATCCCTTGGTGGGGAAGCCAAGACGTGGGATATTCAGGACGAAGTACTGCGACTCCACTGCTCTGGAGGAGTGCCGGAGAATTACAAGGACAAGCGGACATTCCGCCAAACGATTCAACGAAAGATAGAGGAGCACTGTCCTGAGGCTGCTGGGTTTGACAACGTAAAGAAGGCACCGAAATTCATACGCGTCTCTCGCGCGTTGTATCGCCATGTCGACGGCTCGAATCAGAAAGAATTCACGGCCATCGAGGAGATTGAAGAAATCGAGGGGCTATTAGAAGGCGCCATAAAGGCCATATTCGTAAACGCATACGAACGGAATCCAGACGCGCGGAGAAAATGCATTCGGCACCATGGATGGGCGTGCAAGGTGTGTGGACTTGACTTCAAAGCGGTCTATGGTGAATTAGGACGGGACTTCATTCACGTTCACCACATCAAGCCACTCAAGGAAATCAAGGGAAGATATAAGGTTGATCCGGAAAAGGATCTCGTGCCGTTGTGCGCAAATTGCCATGCAATGAGTCACCGAGCCGATCCACCGCTATCGGTAGAGAAGTTAAAGGAAGTACTGCGACGCTCGTTCAACAAGTAACATAGAACTTCCATGTCGACCGCGCTGCACATCAACACAACCCGCCTCCTCCGCGAGCTCCACCACCTCGCCACATTAACCGACTGCCCACCTACCGACGACACCACCCTCCCCGCGCCCACGCAAGCCGTAACCCGCATCGTCTTCACCCCCCGCGACCTCGAAGCCCGCGCCTACATCCGCACCCTCGCCGAAGCCGCAGGCTTCTCCCTCCGCGTCGACGCCATCGGCAACACCTTCATCCGCTTCCCCGGCACCGACCCCACGCTCCCCGCCGTAGGCACCGGCTCCCACACCGACGCCATCCCCCACGCCGGCATGTACGACGGTACTGTCGGCGTCCTCGGCGGCCTCGAAGCCATGCGCTCCCTCAAAGAGTCCGGCTTCCAACCCACGCGCTCCATCGAACTCCTCGTGTTCACCTCCGAGGAGCCCACCCGTTTCGGCATCGGCTGCATCGGCTCCCGCCTCCTCGGCGGCTCCATCTCGCCCACCACCGCCGACAACCTCCCCGACCGTCTCCCCGAAACAAATCTGGGTGCCCCGGGTCCGGATTCTCGGACCCGGGATGGAGTGGCAACCAACCCCGGCCTCACCCTCCACGACGTCCGCACCACCGCCGGCTTCACCACCCCCCTCACCACCGTCCCTCTACCGCCCCACTACTACCACGCCTGGGTAGAACTCCACATCGAACAAGGCCCCCTCCTCGAACGCGAAGGCATCCCCATCGGCATCGTCACCAACATAGCAGCACCCGCCAGCTACCGCTACGAAATCACAGGCTTCGGCGGCCACGCCGGGGCCCTCCTCATGCCCGACCGCCGCGACGCCCTCTGCGCCGCCGCCGAACTCATCCTCTCCGTCGAGCGTCACACCCTCGACGCCAACTCCGCCTCGGGCACCTCTGACTCGGTAGCCACCGTAGGCACCGTCGCGGTCCACCCCGGCGCCATCAACTCCGTCCCCTCCCGCGTCACCCTCACCCTCGACATTCGCGACACCGACGTAGCCCGCCGCAACGAAATCATGTCCGCCCTCCGCGCCGACATCCGCGAAATCCAATCCCGCCGCCAAGTCACCATCGCCGAACATCAAATTAACGCCGACGTCCCCGCCATCAGCGACCCCCACATCCTCTCCACAATCGAATCCATTTGCACTTCAGAGTCCATCCCCTACAAAAAAATGGTAGCCCGTGCCTACCACGACACTAGCTTCATCGCCCCCATCGCGCCCGTTGCCATGATCTTCATCCCCTGCCGCAACGGCGTCTCCCACCGCCCAGACGAATACTCCGCCCCCGAATCCATCGCCCTCGGCACCCGCGTCCTCGCCCTCACCCTCGCCCAGTTAACCAAAGAGGTTTACACCTCCTAGCCGTCACGCCGCCATACAGCTACACTACTCACACCAGAAGGCACCGACCACAACCCATCAACTCACAGGACTGTCTCTACCCTCTATCCTCTACACTCTGCCCTTATGATCCAATCCCTGAATCCGGCCAATGGAAAGCTTCTCCGCAGCTTCGACCCGCTCACACCTGAAGCTCTCAACGCCAAGCTAGCCATCGCAGCGAGCGCCGCCAAAACCTACCCCAAGGAAACCCTCGACCAACGCATGTTCTGGATGCGCCGCCTCGCCGCGCTCCTCGAAGCCGACAGCGAAGAGCTCGCCACCACCATGACCTCCGAAATGGGCAAGACCCTCGTCTCCGCCCGAGCCGAAATCGCCAGGTGCGCCTCCGTCTGCCGCTATTACGCCGACAATGCCGGCCGCTTTCTCGCCCCAGAGCGCATCGTCAACGAGCACTCCGACAGCCCTGAGCAAAAAGACAGCCCTGAACAAAAAGATTGTTACGTCCGCTACGACCCCCTCGGCACCATTCTCGCCGTCATGCCCTGGAACTTCCCCTTCTGGCAAGTCTTCCGTTTCCTCGCCCCCGCACTCATGGCTGGTAACATCGGCCTGCTCAAGCACGCCTCTAACGTGCCGCAATGTGCCTTGGCGATTGAGGCCCTCGTGCGCCGCGCCGGCTTCCCCCGCGGCGTCTTCCAAACCCTCCTCATCGAAGCTCGCCAGGTAGAGCACCTTCTCAACGACCCCCGCGTCGTCGCCGTCACCCTCACCGGATCCGAGGCTGCCGGCCGTGCCGTCGCCGCCCAGGCCGGCTGGCTCGTCAAGAAGTCCGTCCTAGAGCTAGGCGGCTCCGACCCCTTCATCGTCCTATCCTCCGCCAACCTCGACGCCGCCGTATCGAATGCTGTTAAAGCTCGCTGCATCAACAACGGCCAATCCTGCATCGCCGCCAAACGCTTCCTCGTCCACGAAAGCATCTACACCGAGTTCGAAAAGCGCTTCGTCGCCGGTATGGCCGACCTCCGCATCGGTGACCCCATGCTCGAAACCACCGACATCGGCCCCCTCGCCACACCGCAGATCCTCGAAGAGCTCCTCCAGCAAGTCACCCTCGCCCGCGAGTCTGGCGGCCGCGTCCTCACCGGCGGATCCCGCGCCTTCGTCGAAGACGGCAACCTCGGCAACTACTTCCAGCCCACCGTCATCGCCGGCGTCATGCGCAACTCCGCCATCTCCCAGGAAGAGATCTTCGGCCCCGTCGCCCTGCTCTTCCGCATCACCTCCCTCGACGAGGCCATCGCCCTCGCCAACGACACGCCCTTCGGCCTCGCCGCCAGCTGCTGGACCACCGACGACACCGAACGACAGCGCCTCGCCGTCGAACTCCAATGCGGCGCCGTCTTCTTCAACACCCCTGCCGCCAGCGACCCGCGTCTGCCCTTCGGCGGCATCAAGCACTCCGGCTACGGCCGCGAACTCTCTGCCGTCGGCATGCGAGAATTCCTCAACACCAAAACCGTCGTCATCGCCGAACTCCCCGCCGAAACCTACCCCACTCCCCCTGCCAAATCCGAAGTCACACCCACATCCGAGCCCCCCGCAGAGCCGCGCTCCGACAAGCCCAGCGAGTTCCAACACATCGCCGACCAGATTCGCAAATTCGAGCCAACCAAGACCTCGTCGCCAACCACCGAGCCCAGCCCGCTGGCTCCGCTCGCAGCCCCGCTCCAGCCCGAACCAACCAGCGCCGAGCCGGTCCTCGCAGAACCCCCCTCATCCGAGCCAGATCCCAACCAACTCAAACCCCTGGAGCCCAAAAAAGACGACGACACTCCCCCGTCCAACGACGGCTCCATGCTCCACCTGGGCTAAACAAATCTCCATCAGAAACAGAAGAGGCGCAGCCACCAAGCTGCGCCTCTTCTGTTTTCCCGCCGTCCCTTAGAACGTGAACGACGTCTGCAGCGTAATCCGTCGCAGCGCGCTGGTCGTCGTATACGGCTGTCCGTAAATCTGCGTCGACTGTCCAAAATTCGACGACGACAACACACCCTGCGGTGTCGACAGATCCTTATTGTTGAAGAGGTTCTGCACCTGCACGCCGAACGCCAGGTTGTAGCGCTTGCCCGTGCTCGTGCCGCCACCGCCACCAAACCCGCCAGCTCCGCCTCCGCCAGAACCGCCGCGGCCGCCGCCACCACTGCCGCCGCGACCGCCACCACCACCAGGACCGCCGCCAGGACCACCAGGCCCACCACCGTTCCCACCACCATTCGCCCGCGTCGACGCTCCGAACCCAAACGTCTTCGTCGCTCTCAAATTGAACGTGTACAGCGATGGCCCCGTGCAATAGTTGATCGGCACCACCGGCGCACCACCCACAATCCCCGGCTGCGCAAATGTTCCGCAACCAGGAATCGACTTGATCGTGCTTCCATTCGGCGCAACGCCCGTCACCAGGTCCGCGCGGTCGTTGTAAAACGTGTCAAGATTGTTGTCGCTCCCAGTCGTAATGTTGTACGGCGTTCCGCTCTGCGCCAGGAAGAACGGACTCAGCTGAATATACTTCGGCAGCGTGATCGATCCCGCCAGAAATATCCGGTTCCTCACATCAAACGTCGTTCGTCCATAATCCGCCGCAATGTTCCCCGGCGTCGTAATGTCCGCCGTCGCCCCCGACGTATCCCCATGCGCCGAATTCAGCGAGTAATACCCGAACAGCGAAATCGCCTTCGTCGTCTGCACCCGCCCATGCACAATTAGCTGGTTCTGATTGAATACGCCTTCGCTGAAGAACTGGTACTGCGCTGTGCTCGCCGCGGGATCAGCAAAGTTGTAGCCAATGTTCTGCGTCGCAAACTGGTGCACACCCTGCGTGTGCAGATAGTTCACCGAGATCGTTCCATTCTTCCCCACCTGCTGATCCACACCTCCCGCAAACTCCAGGATGTACGGTGCGCGAAGATTCGGCGCCGCGCTATACGTTGTCTGGTTATCCGACGTAGCGCCGCACGCCACAATCAAATTCGGCGCGCTCGGATTGCAGCCCGTCCCCGGATTCGCCACCGTGTACGACGTCGTATTGATCCCGTTCTCTTCTTCCGTCGTCAACACGTACTCCTGCGCAAACCGCGTATAGAACATGCCGAATCCCCCACGAATTACCGTCTTCGGCGCGCCCTTGCCGCTGAACAATCCGTAGTTGAACGCCACGCGCGGCACAAAGTCGTGATTGCCCGGAAGATGATTCTGCGTCTCGTACCGGATGCCATACGAAATCGTTAGGTTCTGCCGCGCCTTCCAGTCGTCTTCGGCATACAGCCCCACGTCCGTGAGCGTGTCGCCGATCTTGTGATTGTTCACCACCGTAATCCGGAACTGGCTCGGCGTTCCCGCCAGGTAGTCGTCCGACGTCGAATAGGTGAACGAGCCGTTCGTCAGATTTTCTGTGTTCTCCGCCTCACGGGTCGCCCGCATCCGTCCGCCGAAGCGAATAAAGTTCTTCTTCAACTGAATCGAGTTGTAGCTCTGCACCTCATAGTGGTCCTGGTGATCGCTCGATCCCTGCGCCGAGTAGCCGCCGGCCGTAAACGATCCCGACACGCCCACCGCCGCCGCCGTGCTCGCCGGCGTTACCGACGTATGTTCGCGCTCATACTCAAATCGTGTCTCGGTCACGATGTGCGAGTTCCACGTCTCCGTGTCGCTCATCTGCAGAATGTTGCTCAGCGAACTCTGGTCGTATGCCGTCGATGGCAGATTCAAATTGTTCACGCCATCATTCTTAGCGGAGTTGTTGACATACTGATACCGCGTCGTCAGAACATTCTTCGCTCCCAACGCAAGGTCCAGCCGCGGATTGATGTCCGCGCGCTTTTGCGGGAAATACGTCGACACCTGGTACGGCGTCTCCACGCACGTCGCATCTCCAGGCGGGCACAGTATCGGCGATCCTGCTTCCGGCGCCGGAATAATTGCGTTCGTAAACTCGTCCGACTCAATGTCGCGATAGCTTCCGCCAATGTTGTACGACGCTCCCTTGTTCAAGGGCCCCGTCAGATTTCCGAACATGAACAGCGTGTGATACGGCGGCTGATATCCCGTCGCCAGCGGGTTGCCGGAATTGAACTGCGATGGATTTCCGTTCACCTGGAAGTTGCCGTGAATTTTGTCCGTTCCCGGCTTCGTGAACACTTCCACGCGCCCATATCCCAGCTGGTCGTATTCGGCCGAAAATGGATTCTGGTTAATCCGTATCTCGCGAATCGACGACTTCGGCGGCAACTGCCCGCCCGTAAATCCATCCACATAAATCTGCCCGCCATTTGGCCCTGCCGCCGGTCCGGCCAACGCCGTCAACTCGTCTGACAATTCATCCGGATCATCCGACAGCGCATCCAGGTCCTTGCCCGTCAACACCACCGCGCTCTGGTTTGAATCCGGGTCCACACTCAACTGCACCGAATCCGAATTTACCGTGATCACCTGCGACTGCACACCAACCTGCAGCTTCGCATTCAACGTCATCCCGTTCGCCGCGCCAATCGCAATTCCCGTTGCCGTGTAGGTAGCAAACCCCGGCATGGTGAACGTCACCGTATACGTACCCGGACTCACCACCGCGCTGTACGACCCATCCGACCCCGAAGTCGCCTTCACCGCCGGTCCATTCCCCGTCAGCGCCACCGTAGCTCCCGGAATCAACGCGCCGTCCGGATCCGTCACCACGCCATGCACGCGCGTCTTCCCCGCCTGAGTCCCCGCAGCCGTCACCGGCGCAGACGTCTGCGCACTCACCGCCGTCGCGGCACCAACCACAAGAACGCCCGCCAGCCCCACTCGCATCCATCCCAACATCGCCGTCTTACGTAAACCATCAACCAGCATTCTCACTCCTGAACTCCTGAACTTCCGAAGACCCTGCAGCTCACGCTTGCGTGTAACGAAGACTCTTCCCATGCCAAGGACAGACATCCTCTGTCTCCCGCCGATCTCACCGCAGGTCCTGCCCGCGGCGCCATCAAATCCCGACAACCTCGCAGACCTACCGCTGCCCGCCTTCCGGTCCGCCGCCGCCTTCGCCGCCCTCGCCGCCGCCCAGGCTCCACGGCGACAACGTCATCGTCTGCCCGCTCGGCGACGCCCGCAGAATCGCGTCCACGCCTGCCAACAACGTCACCGCCATCGGCGTCTCCGTATCCGAGCTCGGCGAAGTCGCCACGATCATCACCGCATCCCCAACCTTCAACCCAGCCAGCGTCTCCGTCGGCAGCCGCGACAACATCTGCGACAGATCCGACCCAGCACTCCGCTCGCGTTGCGCCCCATCCTCACCCGGCGCCCCATGCCCCCCCGGAGCACCTTGTGCACCCGGTGCTCCCTGCGCTCCCGCCGGTGCACCCGCCGCGCCCGCTCCAGTGCCCTTCATCCGCGCCGCCACTCTCTCCGCCAGCATTGGAGGAATCCTCCGCACATCGCTGTTCGCTCCCACCGCAACCGTCACCGCCTTCTTCGTCGTCAGGTCCTTCAGCGTTACCGTCCCCGCCGAGGCATCGATCGCCGAAATCAGCCCCGAATAATTCCGGAACATCCCCGACACCAACTCATCGGCCGTAATCGTGCTTCCATCCGCCGACTTCGTACCCCGCACTCGCAGCTGGTCGCCCTTCTGAATCTGCGCAATCGTGCTCACCTTCGCATCCGCAAACCGCACCGAGCCGCCCGCATACCGGCGCACAATCGTCTGCGGCGTCACCATTACCGTCACTGTCTTCAACCCGCTCGCAATCACAATCGTGCCCGTCGCCGCATCCACCGACTTCACAATCCCGCCGCCGCCCTTAGTCCAAGCTGCCTCCTCCGCCTGGTGCGTTGCCGCAATCGCCCCCGCCTTCATCAAGATCACGCGCGTCGCCGTAAGCCCCGGCCCACTCGCCGCCGGATCCCCCACCACTAACACCTTGTCCCCCACCGCCACATCACCCAGGCTGCCCGGCGTAGCCGACTTCAAATCCTTGCTCCCCGGCGCCACCATCAAAACCTTCACCGCATCAGGAATCGTCACCACCACATCCTGTCCAGCCGTAGTCGTCAACGTCAGCCCCGTCGCGCTCGTCGACTTCACCGTCCCCGCCGCCCGTTGCCCCGCCGGAGCCGCCGCAGCCTGCGCCATCACCTGCACCGTGGGAACTCCCACCACCAGCGCAGCCATCATCACCGACACGCGTACACACACTTTTGCCACATTCATCATTCGCATCTCTCTTGCTCTCATCCTTGGTCTCATCGCATCAGAAGTACTACCGCTTGTGATGCAGGAAGAACCTGTCCAACCAAGCAGCGTTCCCTTCGCGCAGCCCTAGCCGAAGCGTTTGAATGCAAAGCCGCTCCCGCCCGGAACACAAAGGTACTGTTCAAGATACGAACCAAGACCGCAAAAGTTTCTCCGGAAAATACGTTTTCTCCACTACCTCGTATCCAGACAAACCCGGGCCATCTGCTTTTTTATCAAAGATCTACTCCGTAACCCCACGCCCTACGGCAACACCGCCCCATCCGCCACCGGCAGATCCAAATGCGACGGATACTTCGCCGACCCAAACACCGACACCGTCTCCGACTTATATGCCGACGCCGGCGCCGTCATGATGTTCTCCACATAGGTCTGCGGATTCCGGTCATATAGCGGAAACCAGCTCGACTGCACCTCCACCATCATCCGGTGCCCCTTCAAAAACGTGTGGTCTACCCCATGCAGGCTCCACTTGTACTCCGCCACCTCACCCGGCTTCACCGCCTCCGGCTTCGTAAAGCTCTTCCGGTAGCGCCCCCGCAAAATCTCCTCGGCCACCATCAACTCATACCCGCCCACGGCCCCCTCGCCCGTCGCCTGGCTTTTCTCCGGTGACGTCACCCCATCCGCGCCCTCGGGATACACATCGATCAGCTTCACAATCCAATCCGTATCCGTCCCCGTAGTGGCGCCAAACAAATCCGCCACCACATCGCCCGTCACCGTCACATCGCTCGTCAGCACCGGCGTCTCAAAGTTCGCAAGATCTTTCCGCCCACTCACAAACCGCTGATCCTCCACCAGCCAAGTCCGCCACGTCGACCCCTCTCCATAAGTCGACTGCACCGGCCGCTGCCGATACGGCACAGGATCGGCCGGATCCGCCACATACGCCGCCGCCTTCACGCCATAATCCCCCTTCGGCCCCACAAACCCCAGCGTGTGATCCGCCTCCAAATACAACCGCTCCTGGTGATACCCCACCTTTGGCGGCCAGACCGCATACGTGTGCCACTGGTTCTCACCCGTCCGGAAGCTAGCCGTATCCTGCAAATCAAACCCTGGCTTGCCCTTCAAATACGCCTCAAAAAATGGAGCCTCAAAGTGCGAACGATAGTATGCGCCCGTCTTCTCGCCGCCGAACGTAATCGTGCCAAACTTCCCACCTAACTCATCCCCCGGCCCACGCGACCATCCGCCATGATTCCAAGGCCCCAGCACCATCCAAACTTTATTCAGCGGCTCGTTGGGCTTCTGATGCTCCCGCAGCGCCTTATACTCCGCCTGCGTCCCCCACATATCTTCCTGATCCCAATACCCGCCCACCTCCAGCGTAGGAACCTCCGGCCGCTTCAGATGCGGCTCCACGGCCATATCCTGCCAGAACTTCACGTAACTCGGCTCCGTCAGAAACACCTTCGCCGTCGGCAGGTTCGACATCCCTGCACTCTCCGCAGCCGCCGCAAAGTTCCCATGCTTCAGAAAGAAATCGTACTGGTCTTCCTTCGAGTCGATGAAGCCATTGGTCTTCTGTGCCTCCAACCCCTGCACATAATCAAACCCATACGTCTCGCGAAACGCCCCGTTATGGAAGAAGTCATCCCCAATCCAGATATTCGTCATCGGAGCCTGCGGGCTGATCGCCTTCACCGCCGGATTCGCGTCGATCCCCGCCATCATTGCCAGGAACCCCGGATAGCTAACCCCCACCACCCCGACCTTCGCAGAATTATTTGGCACATTCTTCAGCAGCCAGTCGATCGTGTCATTCGTGTCCGTGGTCTCATCCACATCGTTCTTCGTCGTATGCGCCACAATTGGCCGATTCATCACAAACTTCCCGCCCGACGCATACCGCCCCCGAATATCCTGCGCGACAAAAATGTATCCGCTCGCCGCCAACTCCGGTAAACCCAACTTCAGCCCATCCGCCGAGTATGCCTCCACCCCATACGGCGTCCGCGTCATCAGGAACGGCAACGCCGCTCCGTCCTTCTCGCTCCCCACCGGCCGCAGAATCACCGTGTGCAGCGTCGCCCCATCCCGCATCGGAATCATCACCTCGGACCGCACATACTCAGGCCCGTGATACTCCTTCAGCATCGCCGCCATCCGCGCCTTCCGCGCCGCCGCCTCATCCTCAGCCTTCGCCGCAGCCGGCGATTGTGTCTGAGCAGGCGCTTGCGTTGCCGCGTTAGGAGCAGTCGCCGGCGCAGGCGCAGTCTGCGTGAACCCAACCCCCACCATCCCTACCAACCCCAGACACACCGCCAGCTTCGTCAACCGCATCCGCACTCTCCTCACAGCATCACAACTGACAACTACTCACTAAGTAAGATTTCCCGGAGGCGCCGTCTCACAAAGCCAGTTATTCCGAGCATGCGCCCCATCACAAAACGGCCGCTTCTCGCTCAACCCGCACCGGCACAGACTGATCGCTGGCTTGCCTGTCAGATCCCACTCCCGCCCATCGGCGTCTTTCAGCACAATGTGCCCTTCCACCCGCAGTGGACCATTCGGCCGCACCGTAATATTCACTGTCTCTTCTGCCATATCAAACGCCTCCAGTTGAACCTCCAGCATAGCAGCGCCACCAAACCCCCGAGAAGCCCGAGGCCAGGAGCAGAAAGAACAGCCATCACGAAGCGTACAGCCTTCGTGACGGCCATTGATATTCCAGTCATACGATCTCACCGCGGCGAGCGCATGAAGACTAAGCCGCGCGCGGCACCAGCACAGGTGTCGTCTCAGCCAAACGCAGCAAGCCAAGTGTGTTGGTTGAGAAAATCTTCGTGCGATCTCCTTCGTCGGCAATCGTCTCATCTACAAGATCGATGTGCAGCTTCGGGCTCATGGGAACCGGTCCGAAATCGGTGCCAAACAATACACGGTCAACGCCGCACGTTTCAATCATGGCCCTAAGCGCGATCGCACTTGGGCCCATCGTGTCCACATAGATATTCGACTTGAAGTACTCAGAAGGCCTGCGCACGTTCTTATCTACTTTCTCTATCGGTGGGTTTTGAATTCCCTTGTAGTTCAAATCCCAATTCCAATCGAGTCTGCAAATCAGCGGGGCAAGCGCTCCGCCCATGTGGACGAAAAGAACCTTCAGCTTTGGGTACCGATCGAACACGCCGCTGTAGATCATGCGTGCCGCCGACACAGCCGTATCGAATGGCCTCCCAAGCGCTTCATTGAGCCTGTACTGCTGCATGGCCGCAGCTCCTATCGCTACCAGCGGCGGGTGAATATGCACCAGAACATCCTTGTCCTGCGCGTACTCCCATAACCACTCCGCTTTGGGCGAGTCGAGAAAAACCTGCTCCGCCCCGGCTCCGTAGCTGCTACAAATGCTGACGCAGCAAGCTTCTTTGCTCGAGATCAGCGGATCAATCACATCCCGCGTATTCTCCTCCAGCGCATGAGCGTTGGCCATGACAGCAATGTCTTTCGGATATCTATCTCGCAGTTCGAAAGACTCATCGTGCAGGAATTTGATTGTGTCGATCGTGCTTGCCTTAATGATGCTCTGCGCGAACGTCTCAATCTCGCCGCCGTAGCTGTTCAGGCACAACGTAACTCCACTCTGTCGCTGAATCTCCATCGAATAATCAACGTCAACCGACTCGCGATAGAAAAACATTTCGCCCGCATTCGCCTGCGGCAACGGCTTGGTGTCATCAAATCCGATATTCTCAACAAACTTCTTACACAGCTTCGGACCAAAAATGTGCCGATGCGTGTCGATAATAGTTCTGCTCCCTTTGGATTGAGTCATGTCTAATACCTCTGCTACAAGGCTCGACCCATCCCCTGCACTCGTCTGTGTCGCTGGGCACATATCGTAAAACGACAGAAGTTCCCTGCAACACCGCTTTCCTGCTCGAGCCGCCGTCGGTCGAGAGGTTTGTTGCGGATCCGTGGCTGGCAACCCCGCTAGAAATCCTCAAGGTCCGCCGCGGAACTCAAAGCGACCGTCTCCTTCATCATCGTTCCGCGCGCCCGCCCCGTCGCAAACGTGAAAAACGCATTGCCAGCGCGTGTAAGCGTCGCATCGCGCCGACTAATGAGCGCAAGATGCCTCGGCAGATCGACACCCTCAATATCAACCGCCTGCAACAGCCCCTGCCTCGCCTCGGTGACGAAATTAATCCGCGGCAGAAAACCCACACCCATACCCGCAAGGATAAGCCGCTTCAGTAACTCGCTCGAATCGAGTTCCATGGTGATGCGCTGTGTAAGCTTGTGCTGCTCGAACATGTAGTCCAGCATTTCCCTGCGCCTGCCTCGGTTCGGCAACAGGAAGCCATACTTCGCCACCTGCTGCAGCGTCACCGTTCCAAGCTCCGTCAGCGGATGGGCCGCCGGCACCACCAGCACCAGATTGTCTTTGTGAATCGTGTCCACATGCAGCCTTGCATCCTTTACAGGGAGCGACGCAATGCCAAATTCAACCTCGCGCTCCAGCACCAGCTCAAGTGTCTTCGCTCGCTCCGCCCGCACAATGTTCAACGCCACCCGGGGATACTGCTTCTTGAACTTGCTGATCAGCAGAGGCAGAACATACAGCGCCGTCGAATCGTTCGCGCTCACCGTCAACGTGCCGCGCGGCATCCGCTCCATATCCGCCAGCGTCAGGTGTATGTGTCGCAACTGCGACAGCGACTGCTCGGCGAAAGGCTGGAACACACGCCCTGCCGCCGTCAATGTAACCTTGCCGCCGCCGCGGTTTAGCAGACGATGTCCCACGTGCGATTCCAGAGCCCGGATCTGTGCCGAGATCGATGGCTGCGTCAGATGCAGCTTCTCCCCCGCACGCGAAAAACTCTTCTGCCGGGCGACTTCAAGAAATGTAGTTAGCCAATCGAAGTCCACGGTGTCCTCTCCACAAGGGTTTTGTTCGCCTGACAATTGATAAATTCACCAGCCCGGCCGCCAACCAGATCGGGCACTTCGGCGACCAGCAGACCGTTCCCGGCCTAGGAACAGATCGTTTCGTTCATCTTAGCCCACAATAGAAGATTTCTATTCTTCGCTACAAATAGAAGATTTCTATTCCTCCCATCGATCCAGTCCAGAGTTGATTGCTTTCTCGGTTGGGTATCCGCATAATCAGCGCACACCAATTGAGGAATGAGGCAATCTCAAAGCTGGCCTGAGCAGATCTTCCAGCCCTTTGGATTGCCACACCCATCCAGGGTCTCGTCGGATATCTGTTCCGTCGGGATCGTTTGCCTCGCCAACTCCCACCTCTCTCTCTGCCCAGGAGGATGTTCATGAAGAACCGCATCATCAGGTGTTGCACGACATTTATGTTCCTTCTCCTGCTGGCCACACCGTGGCTGACGGCACAGACCAATACGACCTCGCTGTCGGGAACAGTCGTCGATACCAGTGGCGCCATTATCCCCGGCGCCACTATCACGATCGCCGATGCAGCTTCAGGAACGACCCAGACCACCAAGGCCAAGTCCAAAGGTGAGTTCTCCTTTGAGCAACTTGCTCCTGGCACCTACGAGGTGAAAGTCATCACCCCCGGCTTCTCCGAGCTGGATGAAAAGGTGGAACTGCTGGTCTCTACGCCCGTCAACCTGACCTTCAAGTTGACTGCCGGCTCCAGCGAAATCGTCAACGTCGAGAGCAGCATTGCTACGATCAACAGCACCGACGCCACCCTGGGTAAGGCCTTCGACAGTAATCAGGTGGCAAGCCTTCCCTACCTCGCCAACAACGTAACCTACCTGCTTTCGCTGCAGCCGGGAGTTCTGGGACTCGATAGCGGCGCGCAAACCGGCGGTCTGAACGTCGACTCCCGCACCGGCATCGTCAATGGTGCACGCCAGGACCAAACCAACATCACCCTGGACGGTGTCGATAACAACGACCAGATCTTCGGTTACGCCTTCAACGGCGCGCTGCGGTCGACACGTGACTCCGTCGAAGAGTTCCGCGTAACCACAACCAACGGCAATGCTGACGCTGGCCGCTCCTCGGGTGGACAGGTTTCGTTGGTTACCAAGAGCGGAACGAATGCATTTCACGGCAGCGCGTATGAGTTCTACCGCGGGACAGGTCCTTCGAACAATTGGTTCAACAAGCAGTCCCAACTGGAAAGCGGCCTGTCGAACGACCCGGCAAAGATCTTGCAAAACACCTATGGCGCGTCGCTCGGACTTCCGATCAAGAAAAACAAGCTCTTCTTCTTCGGAGCGTATGAAGGCTTCAAACAGGCCAGCAGTATTGTGGTAGGCCAGACCGTGCCGTCGATCATTGGCGGTGGAGGGTTGAGGACCGGCAACGTCACCTATCAAACCTGCGGAGTAGGCAACTCGATTAACTGCGCCAGCCCCACGCTTCTGACCCTGACGCCGGCGGACATTGCCACGCTCGATCAGCGTTCTCAGGATCCTACCTGTGCGACGACGACCTGTCCCGCCCCCGAGACGAACGCAGCGGCCGTTGCCTACTTCAACGAGTTTCCTGTCTCGAATTCAAACGGAGCGGGCGATCTGCTGAACACAGGCGGATATACCTTCACCTCTCCCGCACCAATCCATCAAATTACAAACATCGCTCGCATCGACTGGAATCCGACCTCGCGCCAGACGTTGTTTGTACGCGGAAACCTGCAGTCGGACAACCAGGCGACATCGCTCCAGTTTCCGGGTCTGCCGGCCGCGTCAAACGTCTTCGGCAACAACAAAGGAATCGCTGCCGGACATACCTGGTCGATCAATGACCGCATGACAAACAACTTCCGCTACGGCCTTGTTCGGCTTGGAAACGCCTCGCGCGGAACGGGCAGCGAGCCTTTCGTCAACTTTGGCGCCTTCAACACGTTGACCGCCGCGACGACCTCTACCGTGTACCACGTAACCACCAACAACTTCGCCGATGACTTCACCTTCGTAAAGGGGCGCCACGTTTTCCAGGCGGGGGCGGATATCATCTACCTGTCGAACTCTCAGTACTTTGACGCTCCCCTTTTGCAGGAGGCTCAGGTTACGCCGAATCTGCTTGCCACTGCCGCGATCGCAAACCAGGGAGGCAGCTTCGACCCAAGCACCCTGCAGTGCGGTGCAGACTGCGCTCCCGTGGCCGGCGCATTTGAATCCAACTACAACGACGCAATTATCGCGAACGCAGGCGTCATCGAAGCAGCCACCTCCGGTACAGAGTTCCTGGTCCAGAACAACCAGCTCGTACCCCAGAGCGCAGGCGTTGTCCCTACTCACACCTTCAGAAATCTCGAGCAGGAGTATTACTTCCAGGATCAATGGAAAGCAACCAACCAGTTGACGATCACTGCTGGCCTCCGGTACGTCTATCTCGGTGTCCCTGATGAGAAGAACGGTCAGGAGATTGCGCCCACAATTTCGCTCAACACCTTTTTCGCGGACCGTGTAAACGGTGCGGCCTCCGGTGATGCGTATGACACGGACATTTCTTTCCGGGCCGCCGGCTCTCATAACGGGCAGCCAAACTTCTGGACTGCTCAGAAGGCGAACTTCGCTCCGCGTATTGCGTTCGCCTGGGCCACCCTGGACAATAAGACATCAGTTCGAGGCGGATTCGCCCTTGCCTACGATCACTTTGGCGCCGGCGTAATCGACTCCTACCAGTCCAATCCACAGTCGCTGCTCTCGCTCTCGCAGACCAATCTTGCCACCTACACCGACATCAACTCCAATCCGCGATTTACCGGATACCACGACGTCCCCGAAGTACCGGGTGCCACAACGCCTCTTCAGCTTCCCTACACGCCCGCAGAGAGCCCCTTCACCTTCGACTACAGCATCAACGACCATCAAAAGACGCCCTACGCCGAGACATTCAACCTGACGGTCCAGCATGAGTTTGCCAAGAGCCTCTCGGTCACGGCCTCGTATGTCGGCCGCCTCGGACGCCATCTGCTGCAAAACCTCGACGTCGCCATGCCAACCAACTTCTACGATAGCGGCAGCGGGATGACCTACTTCCAGGCCGCGACCGCCTACCGTAAGCTGATCGACGAAGGCGTTGATGCAGCCGTTATCCCCAACAGCGGTTACTTTCAGAATCTCTTTCCAAACTTCAGCGCAACCGATGGTGTAACAGGCATTAACTACACCGGCGCCCAGGGCTACTACGCTTCGCTCATGGCCAACAGCGGCAATGAGACAAACACTCTCTTCCAGGCGGATACAGACCCAACCGCATCGCCCAGTGGACAGAGCTTCCGCTTCTTCTTCCCGCAGACGTCTTCGGTCTACGTGCAGTCCACCACCGGCGTCAGTAACTACAACGCCTTGCAGCTCTCGGTCCGGCAGCAACTTCACTCCGGACTCGAGTACGACGTGAACTACACGCTATCGCACTCACTCGACGAGGGTTCCGACCCAGAGCGCAACACCAACGGCAGCCCCATCATCAACGCATTCTCTCCGCACCAGTGGTACGCAAACTCCGACTTCGACGTCCGCCACAACATAACCGCAAATTATTCGATTCCTTTCCCCTTCGGCAAAGGCAAAAAGTTCCTGAACGGCGGTGGATGGACGGATCGTCTGGTCGGCGGGTGGGAGTTGAATGGCGTCGTGCACTACAGCACCGGCTTCCCCTTCAGCGCAGTCGCTGAAAACGTCTGGGGCACGAACTTCGCCTTCAACAGCAACATGGTGCAAACTGGGCCCATTCCGACCGGCGGCCATCACTACGACGCCCTCAACAGGGAAGAAACGGCACTCAACGGCATCACATCCGCACAGGCTGCCGCTAACCTCCGCTTCGCCTATCCCGGCGAATCCGGCCAACGAAACAACTTCCGTTCAGACGGCTACTTATCTATCGACGATGGTCTTTCGAAGTCGATCCGCACCTGGCGTGAGCAACAGTTCAAAATCACTGTTGAGGTCTTCAACGTAATCAACACCAATCGCTTTGGTATCCCACAGGCCGCAGGTGACAGCCCCAACTTCGGCGTCTATCAAAACCAGGCCGCTGGTTTCAATGGCCCTGCTTCGCTGCTAGTTCAACCCCGCCAGATTCAGTTCTCCGGCAAGTACATCTTCTAGCCTTCAGTGAACGAAGACCGGCGCTCATCCCAATCAGGGTGAGCGCCACTGTACTATTTCTTAGCAAGACCGAGGTCCCCAATGTTCCTCAACTCCCTGGCCGCACCCGCTCTCGCGGCTGCCTTCTACCTCTCCATCACGCCGGCGTTCGCACAGTTTCCCCAGCCCGACGGCGGCAACCTGGAGCGCGGCACGCTCTCCGCCCACTGGCTCTCCCAACAGCCCAAGTGCATGGAGATTCCCGAGTGGCAGGTGCACGAGTACAACCCGAACTTCTTCATCCTCCGCCAATCACCCTGCACCGACTACGAAAAACCCTTCATCTTTCTCCTCTTCGGCAAAGACAAAGCCATGCTCGTCGACACCGGCTCCCGCAACGGCAACCTCACGCCGACGCTTCAACTCACCATCAAGAACTGGCTCCAGCGCAATGGCCGCACCAGCATCCCCCTCATCGTCACGCACACGCACGAACATGAAGACCACACCTGGGGCGACAAAGCCCTCCAGTCGATGAGCGACCCTTCCATCCCCGTCACCTTCGTCGCTGCCTCAGTCGAAGCCAACAAACAGTTCTTCGGCATCTCGCATTGGCCGGAAGACATTGGCCACGTCGATCTCGGCGGACGCGCCCTCGACATCATCCCGATCCCGGGCCACAGTGCCGCCAGCGTCGCGTTTTATGATCACAACACCGGCGTCCTTCTCTCCGGAGACACCATGTATCCCGGTCGCCTCTACGTCCAGGACTTCCCCGCCTTCCAGTCAAGCGTCGAGCGGCTCATCAAGTTCACCGAAGGCAAGCCGGTCGCGCATCTCCTCGGCAACCATATAGAGGAGTCCTCTACGCCCTTCCTCGATTACCCCGTCGGCACCATGTATCAACCCAACGAGCACGAACTCGCCATGGCGCGCGGTTCCCTGCTCGAACTTGAAGACGCGCTGCTCTCCATGCATGGCACGCCAAAGCGTCTCGCCCTGCGCGACTTCAGCGTCTGGCCCTCCAGCTCCAATAGTCCAGCCGAGCGCGCAGCCTACAAAAAACATGTAGAAGAACAAAGATCAAAGATGTGGGATCAGTCGCAACCTTAGCAACGCTTGAACTCGAACGTTAAAAACAATCACCCGGGGTTTAAATGAATTTACGTTTTGCAGTAATTCCAGGACTTGGTGCTGCCGCCCTCGTCAGCTTTGCCCTAATGAACGCAACCACCGTCGGCGCCCACGAGAACGCCTCGAAGCCCGAGTTCTACACGACCAAAGTTAAGCCGATCTTCGACGCGAACTGTGCTCGCTGCCACGGCGGCACCAACCACCGCGGTGGCCTGAACATAGACACCCGCGCGGGTCTTCTCAAAGGTGGACACGACGGCCCCGTAGTCGTTCCAGGCGACCCAACCAATTCCCTTCTCATCAAGCTGATCCGCCACGAGGGGCCAACCGATGACCCCGGGCCCATGCCGCCCAACAAGCCGCAGATCTCAGATACTGACATCGCCGTCGTCACCCAGTGGGTGAAAGCCGGCGCCGTCATGCCCCAATAGTCGCGCCTTACTTGCCGGTCCCGCCACTATAAACGGCGGGACTGCCAAGACTCCCCGCCGGCGGCAGATGCCGGATATACAGCACCATCTCCCACATCTCGCGATCGGAAAACTCGCCTTTCGAAGGTGGCATTCCCGACGGCCAAATCCCGTTCTGAATGATCCACTTCAGCTGCCCATCTGTATATTGCTGAACCTGTAACGAAGCCAGCGATGGCACCCGTGGCGAGATCGTTTCCGCAAACGGAACGCCGGTATTCTGTCCATCCAACCCATGGCAAACCATGCAGTACGAGGTGAACGAATCCTTCCCCTCTGCGATATTGTCTTCCGTCGCCTGATACGGATTCACGTCCTTCTTACCGCGGACCGTGATGTGATGTTTCGTCCAATTCGCAACTGAAGTTTCCGCCTTGGAAGGCGGCGTAGCGCGGCAGCCAGCCAGCATAGGCATACACGCCAAAAGCGCGAACGAGATCATTTTCCTAACCAACATAAACCAAAAATCCTGAGGCCTGCAGGCCTGCAAAGCTAAAGCCCCACCCTTACCCTTTAGCGCTCAGGCAAGGGCGGGGCCGATGCTAAATCCCTAAGCGATGATGTCGTGAATCACGTTGCCAGCCACATCCGTGAGCCGGAAGTCGCGCCCGCTCGACCGGAACGTCAGCTTAGTGTGGTCGATGCCCATCAGGTACAAAATCGTGGCGTGAATGTCGTGCACATGCACTGGCTTATCCACCACCTTCCAACCGAAGTCGTCGGTCGCACCGTAGGTCATGCCGCCCTTGATGCCGCCGCCCGCAAGCCACATCGTAAACCCATGCGGATTGTGATCGCGCCCCGCATGCGTCCCTGCTCCGCCCAACTCAACGACCGGCGTGCGGCCAAACTCCGACCCGCACACGATGATCGTTTCGTCCAGCAGCCCGCGTCCCTTCAGATCCTTAATCAGCGCTGCAAACGGCTGATCCGAGTCCTTCGCGTTCTTACGGTGCGACTGAATATCCTGGTGCGCATCCCACGGGTCGCCCATCGAGTAATACACCTGCACCACCCGCACGCCGCGCTCAATCAACCTCGCCGCCGTCAGGCATCCACGCGCCGTAGAACCCTCTCCGTACATCTTGATCGTAGCTTCGGACTCCTTGCGCACATCGAACACATCCGGAGCCTCCGTCTGCATCCGGTACGCCGTCTCCATCGAGCCGATCGTAGCCTCGAGCTGCGGATCCGCATCGTCGGTCTGCCCATAAGTCTGCTGCTCGCTCAGCGCGTCCAGCTTCTTCACCAGGTCGATCTCTTTGCGCTGCTGCGTGATGTCGTACTTCTCATTATGAATGTCAGGAATTAACTTGTACGGATCGAAATTCTTGTCTCTCGTATCGCTCGTAACATACGTTGCCTGGTTCACCGCCGGGAGGAAGCCCGCGCTCCAAAGCGGTGGCCCGACCGTCGACGGAACCTGCGGACACAGCACGACAAATCCCGGCAGATTCTTGTTCTCTGTGCCGAGACCGTAGGTCAGCCACGCACCCATCGAAGGACGCCCAATGATATTCGCGCCCGTATTCATCATGATGAGCGCCGGCTCGTGATTCGGAATCTCGGTATAGACGGACCGCACCACGCAGATGTCATCCGCGCACGCGCCGACGTTCGGAAACAGCTCTGAAACCTCGAGTCCGTTCTTGCCATAGCGAGAGAACTCGAACGGCGACTTCATCAGCGTGCCAGTCTTGCGCTCGTGTCCCAGGTCCCCGCCCGGCATCGGCTGCCCGTGATACTTCGCGAGCATCGGCTTATTGTCGAAGCTGTCCACATGCGACAACCCGCCATTCATAAACAGGAAGATGACGTGCTTCGCCTTAGGCTTGAAATTCGGATCCTTCAGTATCCACGGCTTAACGGTCGACGCATCCGCCGCCACGGAGCCAGGATTCTCTTTATCCAGAACTTCGGCCTTTGCCAACGATTCGCCAATCATGCTGGCGAAGCTCATCATCGCAAATCCGCCGCCGATTTTACGAAGGGCGTCGCGGCGTGTAACTGGTTTCGGTTTCTCACAAGACATGGTCTGATCTCCCGCGTACTGTTTGTACGTTCCCAGATAGCCGTGGATCCCGTCTTAATACACCTGGATCCGGTCTATCGGTTAATACTCAATTCAAAAATTCAAAATCGTTCGAGCTGAACAGTACGCGGCAATATTCCTTCCACGCGCTGATCGGTTCCTGGTTGACCATGTACCCGGGTTTTTCCGGCGTAGTCTTTAGGAAGTCGAGCCCGACCTGCAGCTCAGCCGGCGTGGGCGCTCGCCCATACAGCAGTCGATACACCTCGGTAATGCGTGCCGTATCATCACCGGCCGTGTAAACGCGCTTCGAAAGTACCTCCGCCTGCTTGTACACAAACGGATCGTTCATAAAGTAGAGCCGCTGCACCGGCACGTTCGTCGAGAAGCGCTGCTCCGCGGTAAACGTCGGATTCGGAAAGTCGAACGCCTGCAGAAAAGGATCGATCCGGAAACGACTCACCTTCGCATACACAGTCCGCTTGTCGTTATCGATTCCCAGCGGTTTCGCCGGCCCACCAGGATCCTTGGTATCCAAATCGCCAGCGACAAACAGCATCGAGTCGCGCAATTGTTCCGCGTCCAGCCGCTGCACTGAGAAGTGCGAATAATACCGGTTCAGCGGATCCTTGATGTGTTCGTCCGGCGTCTCCTTGCTGCTCTGCTGGTACACCGCCGAAAGCATGATCATCCGCTGTAACTTCTTCAGCGACATGCCATCCTTCCGGAACTGCACCGACAGATACTCCAGCAACGCCGGATCGGAAGGCGGATCGCCAACCTTCCCGAAATTGTCCGCCGAGTTCACAATCCCCGTCCCGAAGTGCCACTTCCACACGCGATTCACGAACACGCGCGTCGCAATCGGGCTCGCAACAATATCCTCGGCAAGTTCCAATCGCCCGCTTCCCTGCGTGTAAGGCTTTCCGCCCGGAGGACTCAGCACCGTAAGAAATCCACGCTGCACTGGATCCCCATGCGCATGTGGATTGCCCCGCAGATCCAGCGCAATGTTCACCGCCTGTGGCTTATCGGACATGCCATGAACAAACGGATAGATCTGCCCAAGCTTTTTATAGTGGCTTCCGTCCTTCTGCAGCTCAGCCATGTACGCCTGTTCGGCCGGTCCCAGACGCCGCTCCAGATCCCATCCGCGGAACAAAAACAATCCAGGCAATCCGCGCTCATCGAAAATCCCCGTGCCGAGTTGCCGAAGGAAAAGATCCTCGTACAGATTCGCCTTCTCCGTACTCATCACCTTCAGTTCCAGCGTGCAGCCCGGACAGAACTGGTCATAGGTGTCGAACTCGTTCGGCTTCACATCCTTCTCGCGCTCTGTCGGAACCCCAGCCTTTGCCTTGATCTTGTCGTTCTCGTCCTCGATCGCCTTCTCTTCAATCACAAGATCCGACACTCGCCTCTGGAACGAATCGGCAAGATACTTTGCCTGGTCTTCCGTTCCACCCTCCGCGATCATCGACTGCCATTCCTTCAAGTATGGATAGAACAGCGGCTTCTTCGCAAGGAACGCCACCCACCGATCCAGCATCTCCGGATCGAGCTGTGCACCATCGGCCGCATCCTGCACCTTCATCTTCGGCTTGCCGGCTACTTTCCACGCCGCGACCATGTACTTCGAGCTCTGCGCGGCATACGCCTTGGCGACCATCTGCGCCTCGTCCTGGCTGTATTCCTGCGCTGCCTTGTCCTTCTCGTTGGCATCCTTAAACTGCTGGCGCCAGTATTCGATCTCAGAGTCCGGCATGAACGCGTATTCCTTATAGTTGGAACTCGCAAACACGCCGCCGAGCGCATAGTAATCCTTCGCCAGAATCGGATCGTACTTGTGATCATGGCAGCGCGCACAAGCAACCGTCAGCCCCAGGAATCCACGCGTCACCGCATCGATGCGTTCGTTCCGCTCATCCGCTCGCCCTTGAATCGGCTCCGCCTGGTCCCAGATCCACGGAGCCCCTCCCAAGAATCCGGTACCCTTCAAATCCTCCGCAGTCGGATGCACTGACATCAAATCACCCGCCAGCTGCCGCTTCACAAATTGATCGTAAGGAAGATCGTCATTGATCTGCTTGATCACCCAATCGCGATAAACCCACGCGCCATCCATCGGCATGTAGCCGCGTCCGCGCGGATCGAGTCCACGAATATCATCGTCGCCATACCGGGCCACATCCAGCCAATGCCGTCCCCAACGCTCGCCATATTGCTTCGACGCCAGCAACCGATCGACCACCTTCGCAAATGCAACCGGCGTGTTGTCCTTCTCAAACGCCTCAATCTCTTCCGGAGTCGGCGGCAGCCCCGTCAAATCCAGAGTCGCCCGCCGAATCAGCGTGCGCTTATCCGCCATCGGCGCCGGCTTCATCCCCTTCTCTTCCAGCTCCGCCAGCACGAAATGGTCGACGTCCGTCTTCGCCCATCCCTTCAGCGCAGGACCCTTAATCGGAGGAACTGGCGGCTCCACCAGCGGCAGGAACGACCAGAACTGTCGCATCTGCTCCGTGATCTGCTTACCCGCCAACACCATCGGCGCCTTCGTCTGCGGCCACGGCGCGCCCATCCGAATCCACTCGGTCAGCACCGCAACGTCCTCCGAGCTCAGCTTCCCGCCCTTAGGCATCTTGAGTTCGCCTGTCTGGTGCACCGCAACCAGCAGCAGACTCTTCTCCGGATCGCCCGGCGCAATCGCCGGTCCACTGTCGCCGCCCTTCAGCAACGCAGCCCGCGAAGTAATACTCAACCCACCCGACGACTTCTCCTGGTGGCAGCTCCCACAAGAGTTCACCAGAATCGGCCGCACTTTATTCTCAAAATAATCCGAGCCCGGCGCGCCCTTCGCCTCGGCTGCGGTTAGTACCGGCACGGCTGCCTCCGCGCTGTCCCACGTTCCGCCGCGCTTCACCCACTCCACTAAGTTCGCGATATCGCCATCCGTGAGCTTTACGCCCCTGGGAGGCATCTTCAAATCGCCCGTCTGCCTCACCGCGTCAATCATCAGGCTCTTATCCGGCGCACCCGGCACAATGGCCGGTCCCGAATCGCCGCCCTTCAACACTGCCTCATGCGAGTCCAGCCGCAGTCCACCCTTGGCCTCGTCCGTGTGGCACTTGTAGCAATTCTGCGCCAGCACCGGACGCACTTTCTGCGTGAAGAACTGTGTATTGTCCTCATTCGATTCCGTCGGCGCCGCAGTCTGCGCGCGTGCAGCTGCGGGCGTAGGCGCAGCGGTCTTTTCCTGTCCATGCACCGTCGTCATAGTCGACGCCGCATAACCTATCGTCGCGATCGTACAAGCACCCATGACGCACGCAAACGCCTTGTGAGATCTCCAGATCTTCATCACTGTCTCACTCCATCTTCGGGAGATACACGTACCGGGCCCACTCCGCCTGACTCTTCACCGCAAGCATGCAGCGCCGTCCGCCGCTCGCCGGGAGCCGTCAGCCTCTGGCCACATGAAACGGCTTCGATATGCTCTACAAGGTCCAGAAACTGCTGCCCATGACTGCGCAACGTCATACCGCCTTCAGCCAGCTTCATATCCAACGTCACGCGCGAGCCGAAAGCGTCGTCCTTACTTTCGCGGGCCAGCACAATCAGCCGCGTGCCAAGAAACAACGCCTCCGCCGTGTTGTGCGTAACGAACACCACCGTCGGCCGCGTCTCGCTCCACACCGAACGTAACAGCCGCTGCAAACTGGACCGCGTCGACGGATCGAGCGCACTGAACGCCTCATCCATCAGTAGCACCCGATTCTTCATCATCAGTGCCTGCGCAATCGCAACCCGCTGCTGCATGCCGCCGGAAAGCTGGTACGGATACTTCCCCGCATCCGACGCCTGCAATCCCATATGCGCAAGCTGCCGGAACGCCTCTGCCTTCACCGCGCGCCGCGCCTCCCAATAGCTCGGCCGCAGTCTTCCAAGAATATGGAACTTCGAAGTCAGCGGCCCCATCATCAGGTTGTCGAGCACGGTCCGATCCGGAAACAGCGAGTAGCGCTGCGGAACATACCCCGACCGCGCATCCACCCGCTCCACCCGCGACCCTGCCACCGAAATCTGTCCCGCCGTTGGCCGCTCCTGCCCCAGCAGCATGCGCAGCAGCGTGCTCTTGCCGCAGCCCGTCTCTCCCAGCAGAACGACAAACTCACCCTCTTCAATCTCCAGCGAAATATTCTCCAGCACACTCCGCCGAGCCGCGCGCCCCAACGCATACGACACCGACACATCCTCAACCGAGATCGACTTCGCCGCCTGCACCTGCGTCTTGCTCACAGCGCGCGCCGCCTGCTCACCAAACACGGGCAGGCCAGCCGTCATCTCGGGCGTACTCAAGCCTGAAACCATGGATGCAGCCTCCGGTTAATCATTCGCAACGAGAAGTCGATCAGAAACAGCAACAGCGCAACCCAAAGCACGTACGGCAGAATCACATCCATCCCCATATGCCGCCGCATAATCGCGATCCGATAAGCCAGCCCGTCCGACGCCGCAATCATCTCGCCCGCAAACAAAAACAGCATCATCGGCTTCAGATTCAGCCGCAGACTATTGATCACCTGCGGCAACACCTGCCGAAACACCACCCGGTACGCCACATCAAAATTGTTCGCGTCCAGCGTAAACGCCTTCACGATCTGCTCCTGCGGCACCGCCTTCACCATCTGCGTCACATCCAGAATCATCGTCGGCGCCACGCCAATCACAATCAGCGCAATCTTCGACCATTGATCGATCCCAAACGCAATGAACAAAATCGGAAGCAGCGACAGCGCAACAATCTTGTCGAAGAACAGAAAAAATCTCAGAAATCCCGCACCGAACCAAGGGAACAATCCGATGTGTACGGCCAGCACCACAAACGGAATCAGCAGCGCCAGGCTGATGAAGAATCGCCCTCCGCTCGAAGCCGTGTCCTTCCAGATCATCGAGTGTCGCAGCCGCTCCCACGTCGACGCGTTATCAGCGGGAATGTAGTCATCCTCTTCCGCCGGCTCCAGCACCGCCGACCGAATCCCCGCGACCAACTGGTGCCCGCTCGGCACCACCCGATCCTCCGCATTCTCCCTATGCCGCGCAACCGACGTATGCATATATAGTCCAATGCACACCACAAACAACACGCACGATAGCGCCTGCGCCAACAGCCGGTTGGGTCGTGCCTGGATGTCGAATGGAGAGAGATTCGTCATAGAGGGCTAGAGTTTTCCTTGTGCTGCCGCCTGCATAAAGGCGGAGTTGAAACGCAGTCGCACACGTGTCTTATTTCCCTGCACCGTGCCATTCGGATAAGCGATCGCAACGTCATCGACCGAGTGAATTCCCTGCCCCAGCAATCCATGCTTGAAGCAGAACTGCCGAACCAGGTCCATCTTCTGCTGCACTTCCGCGCCATCCGCAAAATCAACCGCCGACTTCGGCGTAGCAAACAACGCCGTCGTCTTCAGTTGCTCCTTGTACGACTCGACCGAATCGCCCGACGCCGCAGCCGAGTACTTCAGCGCATTCGGCTGTCCCGCCGCCACCTGCTGAATCGTCTCGTACCAAGCGCCCGTAAGCGCCTTCGCAAACTTCTGCCCATTCGGCGTATTCAGAACCTCGCTCCGAACCACCATCAGGTCCATAATCTCGCCCGGAATCTTCGAAGAATCGAAGATCGAATGCACGCTCTTATCCGCCACAATCTGGCTCACCAGCGGCTTCCAGGTCACCACAGCCTCGTTCGATTTGTTATTCAAAAACGCCGCCACAATATCCGAGTCCGATGTGTTGATCAAATGCAGCTTGCCCAACTGTGCCTGCTGCCCGTTCAACACCATCCCTCGCTCCAGCAGATACTCCGACACCGTCTTCTGCACCAGCATCACCGGCTTGCTCGGCAGCGTTTGAAACGTCAAGTTATTTCGTACCAGCACCGCGTCGTTGCCGTTGCTATAGTCGCCCACGATGATGGCGGTGGAATCCACGCCCGCAGCCGCCGGCATATCCAGCGCTTCCATATTCGTCATCGCGCAAGCATCAATATTCTTCGCCACAAACGAATCCAGCGACGCCGCATAGTCGAACCGCTGAACCTTGATCGCAATCCCGTATTTATCCGCCCACTTCTTCAAAATCCCCGACTTCTGCATATAGAAGTAAGGATTCCATCCCGCATACACCGACCACCCGACCGTAAAGGTGGGAACCTGCGCGCTTGCAGTCGCTGCATCTGAGAAGCCAACCAGCAGCGCGAGGCTGCACACTAACGAGAAAATTCCGAGCCGCTTCGATTGCATGGACACCTGGGTCTTCAAGGGTTACGTTTGCGCTTGGCCTGCTTTCTACACGCTGCAGGCATTGCTTGTTGGGTAAGCTGGCAAAACCGTTTACGGCAAAATCCAAGTTCGGGCTACGATTGAAGTTTAACGCGAACAGCTACAATTCCGGCCTGCATTTGAAGTTGCAATCGACAGCATAGAAAGATGCCATAACGACCTCTAAAGCTCAGTCATCATCATCATCGTCATCATCGGCGGGTTTCGCGCCAGGCTTTCCGTCTGCCTTCTTCGGCTTATAGGTCCCGGCCACCACCTTTTCGATCGTCGACTTCATCTCCGCCGAATCCGGCGTCACATCCGGGTCCAGCCGCGCCAGCACGTTGCCGTTCTTATCGATGATGAACTTGGTGTAATTCCAGTGCACCGGCCCGCCCGGAGGCGCATCCTTGCTCTTCGTAAGATAGCCATACAGCGGCAGTTCCTCGTCCCCAGTGATCTTCGAAACCGCCATCACCGGGAAGTCGACCTTGGCGTCCACATAAGCCTTCTGAATCTCGTCAGGCTTTCCCGGCTCCGCCAGCCCAAACTGGTTCGACGGCACGCCGATCACGACCAGGCCCTTATCCTTGTACTCATCGTTCAGCTTGATCAGCGCCGCCAACTGTTCACCATAAGCCGACTTCCGGCCCAGATTTACGATCAGAATGTACTTACCCTTGAAACTCGAAACCGGCACATCCTTCCCATCTGCGCCCGGCAACGTGAAGTCATAGGCGTTCTTCTCCGCCTTGTCGCCCTTCCCCTTATCCGCATCCGGCGCAGCCGACCCCTTCTTGCCCGCGGCGTGGGCGCCCTGGCCTTTACCGCTTGCCTTCCCCGTTGCCTGCAGAGCATGCCCCGGAACCGCCAGCAACGCGCTCGCGAACAATGCGGAGGCCAGACTGCACCAACGAAAGTACCCCGAGAAAGTCACGAAGGAACACCTGGCAGGCTCGGCCAACTTCACTTCAAACACTCGATAACTCCTGTAGAACGTCGCATCCGCGCTCATTACGGATGCCGATAACTTCGGAAGGTTCAATCCCCCCCGGCGTGAAGGCCCGTCTCATCAATCTGTGGGTTTCCGTCATACTAAGCCCCCGTCCGCGCAATTCCAATCCCTATCGCCAACAAGAATCGACTGTATAGAAGTCTTCTATAGATAGCCGCTTTCTATCGTCTCCATTCAACCCGTCAATGTTGCCGCCCCGCGAACCCGTTTGCTCTACCATCAGAATCAACAGCTCAACCTCCATTCCCTAATCCAAACCTCCCCTTCGAGGATTCAGCAAACATGTCCGTTCAGAACCATTCCCGGGTCGCCGTCTGCCTCGCTCTCCTGCTCGCCGCACCTATGCTTCTCCCAGCACAGGAGACGACCGCGACGCCTGCTCCTCCCGCTCACCGACCCCACATCGTTCGCTCCGGCGTCAACACACCCGGCGTCTCCCGCTCCATGGCCGACATCAAGAAGGACGCAGTCTTCACCCCCCCAGGCAGCCCCGACTGGTCCGTAGTCACAGCCGACTCCCTCTGGGTCACCACCGGCCGCGACAGCCACATCGTCCAGCTCCTCGCCGCGACCAACACCATCGGCAAAGTCCTTCCCGTCAAAGACCCGTGCTCCGGCGTGGCCAGCGCCTTTGGCTCGCTCTGGTCCCCCAGCTGCGGCGACCACGTCCTCACCCGCTTCGATCCCGCCGACGGCAAAATCATCGCGCAAATCCCCGCTAACCCCGCCAACTCCGAAGGCGGCATCACCGTCGGCGACGGATCCATCTGGCTAGTCACCAAGCCCTCCACCCTCGTCCGCATCGATCCCGCGAAGAACGCCGTAATCGCCTCCATCCCCCTGCCATCAGGCTCCGAAAATCCGCTCTTCAGCGACGGCTTCGTCTGGATCTCCTCCTACGAACACGACCAGCTCCTCAAGGTTGACCCCGCCTCCGCATCGGTAGTCGCCACCATCCCCATCGGCCCCAAGCCACGCTTCCTCACCACCGGCGCCGGCTCCATCTGGACCCTCAATCAAGGCGACGGCACCATCTCCCGCGTAGACGAGAAAACATCCAAGCTCATCGCCAACATCGCCTGCGGCATCCCTGGTTTCGGCGGCGAGATCACCTTCGGCGCCGGCCGCGTCTGGGCCACCATGTTCGACTTCCCCATCACCGAAATCGATCCCGCCACCAACAAGGTCGTCAAGCAATGGGGAGGCCCCGGTGGCGACGGCCTCCGCTTCGGCCTCGGCTCCCTCTGGCTCTCCAACGGCCGCCAGGGCACCGTCTGGCGCCTCTCTCCCGATCAGCCGTAGCCGCAAACAGTAATCCAAACCGCACGCGATAAGCTAACAACACACCGCAACACCACCACGGAAACGGATGGCCTTTTTTGAACTCTTCAGTCTTATGGGAGGAAACTCTCCCAGGATCGTCTACCTGGTCGCACATCCTCAAACGCGGAACCGCTCTGCGTCTCGAAGCGCTTGAGGACAACTGCAATGTCGGCGCCCTCCTCCTCAACGCCGACAACTTCTCCGAGCGCCTCAACCTCCCCGACACCCTCAAGGCCCAGCACATCGCCCGCCTCACCACCGGCGCCGTCCTCTACTCCGACATGGCCCGCATCCTCTGCTCCATCACCGACGACACCCTCGGCTGGCACGACCCTCTTGGCGGCTGCTCCGACCGCACCCTAGTCGAAAAAAAGTACGGCGCCTCCACCTACCAGCAAGCGCGCAACAACTGGCATCAGAACGCCCTCGACGGCTTTCTCATCGAGCTAGAAAAATACGGCCTCAACAGCCGCGACCTCATGATGAACATCAACTTCTTCTCCAAAGTCGAAGTCCACGACGACGGCAGCATGCACTTCATCCCCAATCATTCCAAAGCCGGCAGCGCCGTCGAGCTCCGCGCCGAGATGAACACCCTCGTCATCCTCAACACCTGCCAACACCCCATGGACCCCGACCCGATCTACGCGCAGCGCCCCGTCAAACTCACGCTCAAAAAGGTAGAAGCGCCCGGCCCCGACGACCCCTGCCGCACCTCCCGCCCCGAAAACGCCCGCGGCTTCACCCTGACCGAACGCTACTTCCTCTAAACTCCGAGAACCTTTTCGCCATGCCAGAAAAAATCATAAAGACCAGCCCGCGCCTACCCGAAGACGCCATCGTCTCCGTCACAGTCGACGCCGGCGACCCCTTCGTCCACGAGATCCGCGCCGGCCAATACGTCCGCATCGTCGACCTCGAAGGCAACCAGGCAGTCGACACCCTCTTCTACAACGCCCACAACTACGCCGACCGCTACAGCGCCCAGGACACCATCCGCGAGCAGCAAAACATCTATCTCACCACCGGCACAAAGCTCATCTCCACCGAGCGCAACGTCCTCCTCACCATCGTCGCCGACACCTGCGGCCGCCACGACACCCTCGGCGGCGCCTGCTCCTGCGAGAGCAACATGGTCCGCTACGACCTCGAGAAGCGCAGCATGCACGCCTGCCGTCAAACCTTCCTCAAGGGCGCGATCGACTGGTCGCAGCACACAGGCCACTCCCTCGACAAACGCGACCTCACCGCCAACATCAACTTCTTCATGAACGTCCCCGTCACCCCCGCCGGCCAGCTCACCTTCGCCGACGGCGTCTCCGACGCAGGCAAGTACGTCGAACTCCGCGCCGAGATGGACACCCTCATCGCCGTCTCCAACTGCCCGCAGCTCAACAATCCCTGCAACGCCTACAACCCCACCCCCATCCAGATCCTCATCTGGAATGCTGACGAAGCCGACAAGAGCATTCATGTTTAAGAAAGTCCTGATCGCCAATCGCGGCGCCATCGCCTGCCGCATAGAACGCACCCTCAAGCGCATGGGAGTCGGCTCCGTCGCCGTCTACTCCACCGCCGACAAGAACTCGCTCCATGTCCTCAACGCCGACGAAGCAATCCTCATCGGCGAAGCGCCCGCCGCGCAAAGCTATCTCTCCTTCGACGCCATCTTCGCCGCCGCAGCCCAAACCGGCGCCGAAGCCATCCATCCCGGCTACGGATTCCTTAGCGAAAATGTCGACTTCGCCCGCGCCTGCGCCGCCCGCGGCATCGCCTTCATCGGCCCCGCGCCAGAGCACATCGTAGCCTTCGCGCTCAAGCACACCGCCCGCGCCACCGCCCAGGCCTGCAACGTTCCGCTCCTCCCCGGCACCGGCCTTCTATCCGATCTCGACGACGCCCTAACGAAAGCCAACGCCCTCACCTACCCAGTCATGCTCAAGAGCTCCGGCGGCGGCGGCGGCATCGGCATGCGCGTCTGCCACTCAGCCGAGCAGCTCGCCGAAGCCTACGACTCCGTTCTCCGCCTAAGCCGCGCCAACTTCGGTGACTCCGGCGTCTACCTCGAAAAATATGTAGCCCGCGCCCGCCACATCGAAGTCCAGATCTTCGGCGACGGCAAAGGCAACGTCCTAGCTCTAGGCGAACGCGACTGCTCCGCGCAGCGCCGCCACCAGAAAGTCCTCGAAGAAACGCCCGCCCCCGGCCTCACCGACGAAACTCGCGAACGCCTCAAAACCGCCGCCACGCTCTTAACTAAATCCGTCCACTACGCCTCCGCCGGCACCGTCGAATTCATCTACGACGACGACACCCAACAGTTCTATTTCCTCGAAGTCAACACCCGCCTCCAGGTCGAGCACGGCGTCACCGAAGAAGTCACCGGCATCGATCTCGTCGAGTGGATGATCCTCCAAGCCGCCGGCGAAATGCCGCCGCTCTCAAGCTTCAACATCCAACCCCACGGCGCGTCCATCGAAGCCCGCGTCTACGCCGAAGACCCCGCCAACAACTTCCAGCCCACCCCCGGCAAGCTCACCCTCGTCACCTTCCCGCCACCCGAAATCGCGCGCGTAGAAACCTGGATCGAATCCGGCACCACCATCACCTCCTTCTACGACCCGATGATCGCGAAGATCATCGTCCACGGCAAAGACCGCACCGAAGCCCTCGCCAAACTCTCCATCGCGCTCAACGCCACGGCCATCGACGGCACCGAAACCAACCTCCGCTACCTCCGCGAAATCATCACCACCCCCGAGTTCGTCTCCGGCAAAATCACCACCTCCTTCCTCGGCACCTTCCCCTTCGCCCGCCACGCCATCGAGTTCCTCGAAGGTGGCACCCAGACCACGTTGCAGGACTACCCCGGCCGCATCGGCTACTGGAACGTCGGCGTCCCGCCCTCGGGCCCGATGGATCACCTCTCCTTCCGCATCGCGAATCGCCTCGTTGGCAACGCGGAGAACGCGTCAGCCATCGAGTTCGCCACCATGGGCGGCCGCCTCAAATTCCACGCCGACGCCCTCATCGCGCTCACCGGCGCAGACATGACTGCCAAGCTAGACGGCAAGCTCGTCCCGCGCTGGCAGGCGATCGAAGTCAAGGCCGGCAGCGTCTTCTCGCTCGTCGCGGCCGCCAAGGAAGGCATCCGCGCCTATCTAGCCGTGCGCGGCAGCTTCGACACGCAACCCTTCCTCGGCAGCCGCAGCACCTTCGTCCTCGGCGGCTTCGGCGGACACGCTGGCCGTGCCCTGCGCGCCGGTGACGTCCTCCACTTCGGCCAGCACGATCTCGCCCTAGAAACCCCCGCAACCCTCCCCGCCGGCCACATTCCCGAACTCACCCACCACTGGACCGTCGGCGTCCTCTTCGGCCCACACACGGCGCCCGAGTTCTTCACCGAAGAAGACATCGAGATGCTCTTCGCGACGCAATGGAAGATCCACTACCAAAGCGACCGCACCGGTGTCCGCCTGGTCGGCCCAAAGCCCAAGTGGGCGCGCCCCGATGGCGGCGAAGCAGGCCTCCACCCCTCCAACATCCACGACAACGCCTACGCCATCGGCACCATCGACTTCACCGGCGACATGCCTATTCTTCTAGGCCCCGACGGCCCCTCGCTAGGCGGCTTCGTCTGCCCCGCCACCATCGTCCAGGCCGAACTCTGGAAGCTAGGCCAACTCAAAGCCGGCGACCTCGTCCAATTCAAACGCATCACACTCGCCGAAGCCGAAGCCATGGAGCGCGAGCAGGACCTCTTCCTCCGCGACTTCACCGCCGCTCCACCAGCCCTCCCCGAAACCTCCACACCCGAACCCGCCATCCTCCTGCGCATCGCCGACCGCGATCCCTCCATGACCTTCCGCGCCGACGGCGACAAGTATCTCCTCGTCGAATACGGCAAGCTCGAACTCGACCTCAACCTCCGCTTCCGCGTCCACATCCTCGAGCAGCGCCTCCGCGCCTCCAACGTCCCCGGCATCATCGACATCACACCCGGCGTCCGCTCCCTCCACATCCACTACGACAGCCGCATCCTCCCGCGCCAACAACTCATCGACACGCTCTCCGAACTCGACCGCACCATGCCGCCGCTCACGGACATCACCGTCCCCTCGCGCATCGTGCACCTCCCGCTCTCCTGGGACGATCCACAAGCCAAGCTAGCGCAGCAGAAATACATGCAAGCCGTCCGCCCCGACGCCCCGTGGTGCCCCTCCAACATCGAGTTCATCCGCCGCATCAACGGCCTCGACTCCATCGACGAAGTCCATCGCATCGTCTTCGAAGCCAGCTACCTCGTCCTCGGTCTAGGCGACGTCTACCTCGGCGCACCCGTAGCCACGCCAGTCGACCCACGCCATCGCCTGGTCACCACCAAGTACAACCCAGCCCGCACCTGGACACCCGAAAACGCAGTCGGCATCGGCGGCGCCTACATGTGCGTCTACGGCATGGAAGGCCCCGGCGGCTATCAACTAGTCGGCCGCACCATCCAAGTCTGGAACGCCTGGAAGTCCACCGAAGCCTTCGCTCCCGGCATCCCCTGGTCGCTCCGTTTCTTCGACCAGATTCGTTTCTACCCAATCTCCGCCGACGAGCTTCTCAAGGCTCGCGAACTCTTCCCCCACGGCGGCTACCCCCTCCGCGTCGAAGACACAACCTTCTCCCTCGCCGAGTACCAGCGCTTTCTAGACTCCATCGCCCCCGAAGCCGCCGCCTTCAAGACGCACCAGAAAGCCTCCTTCGACGCCGAGCGCGAACGCTGGCGCGAAGCCGGCCTCCTCACCGTAGCCGAACCCCCCGAGCCGCCTCAGGAAACCGCCGCAGCCACCGTAGCCGAAGGCTGCGAAGGCGTCTCCTCCCCCCTCACCGCAAGCATCTTCCAAATCCTCGTCAAGCCCGGCCAAACCGTAACCGCCGACGAAAAAATCATCGTCCTCGACGCCATGAAAACCGAGATCGCCGTCCTCTCCCACACCGACGGCATCGTCGAGCAAATCCACTGCGAACTAGGCGCCATCGTCAACGCCGGCCAACTCGTCGTCTCCATCCGTCCCACATAGGAAGCCATGGACATCACCTCGCTCCACCAGGCCTACGCCTCCGGCAAATCCACCCCCTCCTCCAGCGTCGCGGAGATCTACACCCGCATCGAAACCGAATGCCTCCACCCAATCTGGATCTCCCTCGTCCCCTCCGAAGCCGCGCTCAAACGCGCAGCCGAGCTAGAAGCCCTCTCGCCCGACGAGCGCTCAAAGCTCCCCCTCTTCGGCGTCCCCTTCGCCGTCAAGGACAACATCGATGCAGCCGGCATTCCCACCACAGTAGGCTGCCCCGCCTACGCCTTCACCCCAACCGAATCCGCCACAGTAGTAACCCGCCTCGAAGCCGCCGGCGCCATCCTCATCGGCAAAACC
>Ga0302313_10000499_pt1 | contig 35187 bp, 35 predicted proteins | sample III_Palsa_N2_2_FD_200454 | JGI IMG/M metagenome (GOLD analysis project Ga0302313, IMG submission 200454) | Peat permafrost microbial communities from Stordalen Mire near Abisko, Sweden - III_Palsa_N2_2 | ecosystem: Environmental > Terrestrial > Soil > Palsa > Peat permafrost | place: Sweden...
TTGGGAGCGCAGGCAAACGCAACCAAGGCAAAGCATCAAAGCAATGGCAACACACTCAGGGAACGCGATCTTCGCGTTCCCTGAGGTGTTTAATCGCCAATGTTCAAGCGTGTTTCGCGCGCACTACAGAAACAGTATGCTGTTTGCATGACGAGACGAAGATGGATTGCTGATACGTGGACAGACACAACTGCATCGCTGAAGGGGGAGCAGGCGGCGCATCTCGCGCGGGTCTTGCGGGCTCAGTCGGGGCAGGTATTCGACGTGGTGACGAATGGATTTTTGCACCGGGCAGAGATTGTGTCGGCCGACGAACATGAGGTGGTATTCGCTCTGCATGAAGAGTTGGAGGCTGAGAGTGCGCTGCCGGTGCATCTGCTGATGGCGGTGTTCAAGTTCGATCACATGGAGTGGGGGATTGAGAAGGCAACGGAGTTGGGTGCGGCCCGGATTACTCCGGTGATCGCGCGGAGAACTGAGAAGCACTTGGCGCAGGCGGCGGCGAAACGCGTGGAGCGATGGCGACGGATTGTGCGGGAGGCGGCGCAGCAGTCGCGCCGGAGCGATGTGCCTCTCGTCGATGAGCCGGTCGCGTTGAAGGCGGCACTGGGGATGGTGAGTGCGGAAAAGAAGTTGCTGCTGGCGGAGACGGAGCAGGAGAACTCGCTGAAGGCTGCGCTGGGGAGTGATGTTGAGAGTGTGGCGCTGGCAATTGGGCCGGAGGGTGGATGGGCTGCGGAAGAGATGGCGCTGTTCAGCGAGAGCGGGTGGAAGCATGTGACGCTGGGACCGAGGATTCTACGGGCGGAGACGGCGACGATTGCGGGGCTGGCGGTGTGTGCGGCGATGCTATAGATCAGTGGGAACCCACATCTCAAAATCGAGATATGGGGCACCCGGTGTCGTGGCTCGATTAAAAAGAAGAGCGACCGAGGGGCTCGGTCGCTGTTCTGTGGTGCGTGAATGACTTAGCTGAACATCTCCTTGACCTTGCTGAAGATGCCGCGCGAGGCTGGGGTGTTCTCGATCGAGATGGTTTCGGAGAGCTGCTTGAGGATCTCCTTCTGCTGTTTGGTGAGCTTGGAGGGAGTCTGCACGCGGACTTCGACGATGAGGTCGCCCTTGCCGTGGGAGTTTAGGTGGGGAACTCCCTTGCCGCGGAGTTTGATCTCGCGACCGCTCTGCGTGCCTTCGGGGACCTTGATGGCTTCGACGCCGTCGAGGGTTTCGAGTTCGAGGTCGGTGCCGAGGGCGGCTTGCGGGAAGCTGATGGGGATGACGCAGTGGAGGTCGTCGCCGTCGCGCTCGAAGAACTTGTGCGCCTTGACGTCGAGGACTACGTAGAAGTCACCGGCGGGTCCACCGAAGCGGCCGGCTTCGCCTTCGCCGGAGTAGCGAATGCGGGTGTCGGTTTCGACGCCGGCGGGAACCTTGACGAGGATCTTGTGCTCGCGCGTGACGCGGGAGTCGCCCTTGCAGGTGGCGCAGGGGGTGCGGATGACGGAGCCGGTGCCGCTGCAGATGGGGCAGGTGCGCGCAACGGAGAAGAAGCCCTGTTGTGAGCGGATCTGTCCGCGGCCGCCGCATTGCTGGCAGGTCTCGGGCTGCTTGCCGTTGGCGGAGCCGGTGCCGCGGCAGTCTTCGCAGGCCTCGGCGCGGCGGATGGTGATCTCGCGCTCAACGCCGAAGACGGCCTCTTCGAACTCGAGCTTCATATCGAACTTGAGATCGCGGCCGCGCTGCTGACGGGTGGCGCGGCGATTGCCGCCGCCCATGTTGAACATCTCGCCGAAGAGGTCGCCGAAGATATCGTTGAGGTCGCCGCCCTGGAAGGGGCTGCCGCCACCCGGGAAACCACTTGCTCCGTTGACGCCGGCATGACCGTAGCGATCGTAGGCGGCGCGCTTGTCGGGGTCGGAGAGAACCTGGTAGGCCTCGCTGCACTCCTTGAACTTTTCCTCGGCTTCGGGATTGTTCGGATTGCGGTCGGGGTGGAACTGCATGGCGAGTTTGCGATACGCGGTCTTGATCTCGCCGTCGGAGGCGGTGCGCTCGATACTCAGGATCTCGTAGTAGTCGGTCTTCATCGTGGCTGTGGGCATTCCTAATTCCTAGTAGATGCGGGCAGTGTTTCCCCGCTGTGTTCCAGGGCTAAAGCCCTACTTTCGATTGGATCTTTTCCGCGGGCTGAAATCCGCTGCTAATGCGTTGAGATTTTTCTTACTCACTCTTTTGTGCGGAGTTGCTGGCGATGCGGACCAGGGCTGGGCGAAGCAGCTTGTCGCGGAGTTTATAGCCGCGGCGAATTTCTTCGAGGACCTGGTGGTCGGGATGCTCCACGGTTTCGATGCTGCCGAGGGCTTCGTGGATTCGTGGGTCGAACTGTGCGCCGACGGATTCGACGGGTTGGACGTTGAGGCCGCGGAGGGCGTCATCCATCTGTTTGACAATGAGTTGCACGCCGGTGCGGAGTTGGTCTACGTCGCCGTCGGCTTTGAGGGCGAGGGAGAAATTGTCGAGCACGCCGAGGAAGGGTTCGACGGCAGACTGGATGGCGTAGTCGCGAACATCCTGGCGCTCTTTGGCTTCGCGCTTGCGGGTGTTGTCGAATTCGGCTTGAAGTCGGGCGAGGCGGTCCTGCGCTTGCGTGAGCTGGAGGGCGAGCTGGTCGCGTTCGTTGCGGAGCTGATCGAGGTCGGAGTTCGACTCGTGGCCCTCGGTGCCGGCTTCGATGTCAGCATGCGCGTTCTCGGTCTGGTCGTTCTGTTCGATCTGTTCGATGCTCATGGAGTCTTCCTTTTTGCTATGGGAGTTTCGCGGCCAACGCGGGAAGCGATCTTTTGCGGTCGTCATCTAATGATCCTGTCTCGAGCGTGCCTTGCAGGGCGCTCGTTATGGAGACTGCGGGGCAGCTTCGCCGGCATCTATTCGATGCAAAAGCTGGGCGATGTAGCTCACGGCGTTGATGGCGCTCTCGTAGTTCATGCGCTTGGGTCCGAGGATGGCCACGGCACTATCGCCGGAGACCTGGGCCGGGGCGGCGATGAGGACGAGGCCAGCCATGCCAGGGTCCTGTTGCTCGAGGTCGAAGATCACGCGAACGGATTGCTCCGAGGTGTCGATGTAGGCGTTGAGGAGTTCGATCAAGCGCTGCTTTTCTTCGAGCGCGGAGAGCATGGCGCGGAGACGATCGCGGTCGGCGGGAAGGCCGATGAGGTTGACGACGCCGTCGATGTAGACAGACTGCTGGGGGACGACGTCGGCGGGGATGGTGCGTGTCCAGAGGTCGATGGCGTCGGAGAGTTGCTGGTAGACGGTGCGCTCGTGGTCGACGCGGCGGGCGAGTTCGTTGCGGACGCGATCGATGTTCCAGCCGCGGAAGTGTTGATTGAGGAAGTTGGCGGCGGTTTCGAGCTGGATGGAGGAGAGGTCGTGGTCGAGGGCGAGAACACGGTCGCGAACCATGCCGCTGCGGGTGACCACCACCGCCAGCACTCTGCGTTGAGTCAGGCGGCTGAAGTGGATGTGCTCGAGCAGGTCAGTGGACGCCGCTGCGCCGATGGCAAGGCCGACGCCGCTGGAAAGCGCGGCGAGGACGTGCGAGGTGCGCTCGAGGAGGGCGGAGGCTCCGGCGATGCCGGCGAAGCTGGTGTCGATGTGGGTTTGAAGGTCGGTGCGCGACGGGTTAGGAAGTGCTGCGGGCGTGCTGGTGAGCTGGCTGACGTAGAGGCGGAAGGCTTCGGCGGAGGGTATGCGGCCGGCGGAGGTGTGGGGTTGCTCGAGTAGGCCGGCGTCGGCGAGCTCGACCATCTCGTTGCGGATGGTGGCGGAGCTCATGGCGTTGGCGAAGGCCGATTGCGCGAGGGTGCCCGAGCTGATGGGCTCGCCGGTCGAGATGTAGCTCTCGATGATGGCGGTGAGGATCTCGCGCTGACGGGTTGTGATGGGTCTGGCCACTAGATTGATTTTACGCGGGTCGTCAAGCGAGCGCTGATTTCAGACGGCTTCCGGAACACCGGGTCGATTTATGCTGCGACGATCCTTTGCTGCGGCCATAGGAATCAACCTGATATGACGTCGACATATCTTGAGCGGACCCAGCCGGACTTGCAGTTCAGTGTTCGTTGCATATCGAGACCGGTTGGCGATGCGGAAGCGCATGGGTGGTCAGGGCCGCTGTAGTAGACCTTGAGCAAGTGGTGACCGGCCTCATCTGATGCCTCGTCGCAGATGTAGATCTCTGTACCCGATTTCAGTCGGTCTACTGCGCGTGAGTGAAGCTCCAGCTTGATCGAACGGAAAGATATTTCCCGTGCTTGAGCCGGTAGACTTTTGCGAAGTTGCACATTTCAGGCTTGTCGGGGCGAGCAGTGGGTAGACCCGCTGTTGCTGCGCTGGGTAGCATCGCGCTCATTCCTAGAATCAATGCGGTGATTAGAACCATGGCTGCCTCGTTGCCAAATGCCATGTTAGCTGATCTCGAGTACATCCTCTGATTTTGCGGCGAGTTCCTGGGTGCGGGAGACTACCTTTTCGGCGATGGCAAGGAATTCGCGGCCGCGGGCGGTGGCGTCGCCGGCGAGGGCGGCGGGAAGGCCGCTGTCGCCGCCGGTGCGGACTTGCGGATCGAGGTCGATAGCGCCTAGGAAGGGCAGGTTGTATTGCTTGGCGGTTTGCTGGGTGGCGCCGGCTCCGAAGACGTCGAGGACGGTGCCGTCGGGGAGGGTCATCTGGGACATGTTTTCGACGAGACCGAGGACTTCGACGTTGACCTGGTGGAACATCTCGAGGGCCTTGCGGGCGTCTTGTAATGCGACTGACGAACCGGTGCTGACGACTAGCGCGCCGGTGAGGGGGACGGTCTGGACGAGCGAGATTACTACGTCGCCCGTGCCTGGAGGGAGGTCGATGAGGAGGTAGTCGAGCTCGCCCCAGGCGACCTGCTGGAGGAATTGCTTGATGATCTGGTGGAGCATGGGGCCGCGCATGACCATGGGCTTGTCGCCGGGGGAAATGAGGCCGATGGAGATGAACTTCACGCCGTGCGCGGTGATGGGCTCCATGAGATTTTCGGCGACGATGCTGGGCTGGCGCGTTGCGCCGAGCATGGTGGGAACGTTGGGGCCGTAGATGTCTGCGTCGATGAGGCCGACGCGGTGGCCGAGTTTGGCGAGCGAGACGGCGAGATTGACGGCGACGGTGGTCTTGCCGACTCCACCCTTGCCAGAGCCGATAGCGATGATGTGCTGAATGCCGGGGAGGCGTTGCGGGCCTTGGGGGGTGGGTGCGTGCTGGTGAGACATGGGGAGCCTTTCAAGTGCTGGGCCAGGGTTCCGGGGCCCAGAGTTCAGCGTAGCTAGAGATGCCACTCGGGGGCGAGGGTGGCGCGGAGTTCTTTCTTGCGCAGGACTTCGGGGGAGCGCATTTCGCGTCGGCGGCCGGCATCTTCGTAGCGCCGGACCTGATGTGCGGTTTCGGTGATGACCTGGGGGACTTCGATGCGATTACCTGCCGCGTCGACGGCGACGAAGGTGAGGTACGCGGACGAGACGTGGCGGAGCCTTTGCTCGCGAACGTCTTCGACCATGGCCTTGACGCCGATTTCCATGGAGGTGCGGAAGGCTCGATTGACGCTCGCCTTGAGGATGAGCAGGTCGCCGACCTTTACGGGGGCGACGAAGTCGAGGTGGTCCATGGAGGCAGTGACGACGAAAGAGCGCGCGTGGCGGCTGGCGGCCATGGCGCCGACGAGATCCATGAATTGCATGAGGCGGCCACCGAAGAGCGCGCCCAAGGCGTTGGTGTCGGCCGGGAAGATGATTTCGCTGCGCTCAGACTGGGAGGCGCAGACGGTACTCGAACTGGTGCAATCGGACATTCTTCCATTGTAATTGCTGTGTATTTCCACCCCCAACGGGCAGGGAGCGCCCGTTGGGGATCCTGTTGCATCTGGAGAGGTCGTGCAGCATTCTAGAGGCATGGACAAGATTGGGATGTTGAGCGAGATTTTGCAGCAGAATCCGAGTGATGCGTTTGCGCGGTATGGATTGGCGATGGCGTATGCGGCCGAGGGGAAGACGGACGAGGCGCTGCGGGAGTTTGCGACGACTACGGAATATAACCCGGACTATGTGCCGGCGTACCAGATGTCGGCGCAGACGCTGGTGAAGGTGGGGAAGTTTGACGAGGCACGGGCGAGATTGAAGGCAGGGTTGGCGGCTTGCGAGCGGACGGGGAATACACACGCTGCGAGCGAGATGAACGTGATGGAGGACGAGATCGCGGAGCTGTGATGGTGGCTGCCTAGTAGCCGTTGGCGAGTAGGTAGGCGGGGGTGAGCCAGTCTTCCTCCGAGTGGGTGCGCTGTGCTGCGGCGTATTTCGCAAGGACGTCGGTCTCGATATTTACGGATGAGCTCGGCTTGAGGGTATGCAGGTTAGTGGATTTGTAGGTGTGGGGGATGATCGCGATTTCTATGCGCGGGAGGTCGACGCGGGCGACCGTGAGGCTGATGCCGTCTACCGTGATGGAGCCTTGCGAGATGACTTGTGAGGTGAGTTGATCGGGGAGCTCGAGGGTGAGACGCCAATCGGTGGTGGCGAGGTCGAGGTGTAGTGGAACGATGGAGAGAAATTTTCCTATCGCGTCTACGTGGCCCTGGACGACGTGGCCGCCGAGGGGTGAGCCGGCGGGGGTGGGGAGTTCGAGGTTGACGGTGGCGCCGGTGGAGAGCGAGCCGAGAGTGGTGCGGGCGAGGGTTTCTCCGGCAAGGTCGGCGGCGAAGTGCGTGGGCTCAGAGAGAGGGATCGCGGTGAGGCAGACGCCGTTGACGGCGATGCTGTCTCCGGTGCGCCAGCGGCCTGCGAGTGCGGGGGCGGCGAGGACCAGGCGCGTGGCTCCGTCGGTTGGCGTGAGGGAGATTACGGTGCCAGTGGTTTCGATGAGGCCAGTGAACATAGGGTCAGGATAGCAAGTTAGCGAGTCGGCAAGTTAGCGAGTTAGCGGGAAGCCAGATATCGCGGGAAAGGGCTAGATTGTGGACCACGGATCGTGGAGGTAGCCGGTGATGCGGACGTCTTCGGCGTTGACGGCTAGATCGGAGGGGAAGCTGGTGCGGGTCGTCTTGGTTAGGCGCTGTTGGAGGGCGTAGGGCGAGTCGAAGTCGGTGGCGAAGGGAAGGGCGTTGAGGCCGAGTTCGCTTTCGGCGTAGTAGAGGACGAGCTTGTCGACGAGATTGGCGCGGAGAAAGCTGCTGTTGATGGCGGAGCCGGCTTCGATAAGGACGCTGAGGAGGTTGCGTTCAGCGAGGGCTTTGAGTGCGGCGCTAAAGTCGAGGTGGCCGTGGATCGTGGGGATGCGGAGGACGTCTACATTGCGCGCGCGGAGGGCGGACTCGCGTTCGGCGGGGGCTTGGGTGATGTCGTCGGAGCAGAGGATGAGAAGGTCGCTTGAGGCGGTGCGGACGAGAGCGGAATCGAGCGGGGTGCGGAGAGCGGTGTCGAGGATGACGCGGAGGAGTGGTAGGCGGCGGGGAAGGCTGGTGCGGTCGGTGAGGGACGGGTTGTCGGCAAGAACGGTGCCGATGCCGGTGAGGATGGCATCGGAGGCGTGGCGGAGGAGTTGCGCGTCGGCGCGGGCCGCGGTGCCGGTGACCCAGTGAGGCTGGGCGGACGTGCGGGTGGAGGGCGGCGGCGCTAGTTTGCCGTCGACCGAGAGCGCGGCTTTGAGGGTGATGAAGGGGCGATGATGCTGAATGAAGTGGGCGAAGGCGTCGTTGAGATGGCGAGCTTGCTGGGCGAGGGGATGCGTTGGGTCGAGGAGGGCAACTTCGATGTTGGCGGCGCGGATTTTTGCGAGGCCCTGGCCGCTGACGAGAGGGTTCGGATCGACGGTCGCGACTATGCAGCGTGCGATGCCCGCGGCTATCAGTGCGTCCGCGCAGGGGCCGGTGCGGCCGTGGTGGGCACACGGTTCGAGGGTGACGTAGGCTGTCGCGCCGTGGACGTTGTGGCTTAGATCTGCGGCTTGCTTGAGGGCGGCGATCTCGGCGTGGTCGCGCGCGTCGTAGAAATGGGCGCCTTCACCGAGAGTTTGGCTATTGAGCGTGAGGACGCAGCCTACGGTTGGGTTGGGACTGGCGAAGGCAGCGGCTTCACGCGCGAGTGTGAGCGCGCGGGTGAGGTGGTGTTCGTCCTGGGAGGTGAAGGACATGCAGGATCAGGATAGCCGGAGTCGCTTCCAGCATTGGCTCCCACATCTCAAAATCGAGATATGGGGCACCCGATTTGTTGCGACGCTTAGTCGAGGAGGGAGTCGACGAAGATGGTGGCGTCGAAGGGAATGATGTCTTCCAGCTTTTCTCCCACTCCGGCGTAGCGGACGGGAAGACCCAGTTCATGCGCGATGGCGACGACGATGCCGCCCTTGGCGGTGCCATCTAATTTTGTGAGGACGATTCCGGTGACGTGGGCGGCCTCGGTGAATAGGCGTGCTTGCTGGAGGCCGTTCTGGCCAGTCGTAGCGTCGATGACGAGGAGGGTTTGGTGAGGGGCCCCGGGCAGGAGGCGCTCGGCGGTGCGGCGCATCTTGTCGAGCTCCTTCATGAGGTCGGTCTTGGTGTGGAGGCGGCCGGCGGTGTCGACGATGAGGATGCCGGTGGAGCGTGCCTTGGCGGCGGTGAGGGCGTCGAAGAGCGCGGCGGAGGGATCGCCACCCTGGCGGGTCTTGATGAGATCGACGTTGGAACGTTGCGCCCAGACTTCCAACTGCTCGATGGCGGCGGCGCGGAAAGTGTCGGCGGCGCATAGGAGGACCGTCTTGCCTTCGCGGCGATAGAGAGCGGCTAGCTTGCCGCTGGTGGTGGTCTTGCCGGTGCCATTGACGCCGACCATCATGATGACTTCGGGCGGGGTGGCTGGATGGGCGATGGGTGTGTCGACGGCATTCAGGATGCGGAGGATCTCGGACTTGAGCTGGAGCTTGAGTTGGGTGCCGTCGGAGATGCCGTGGCGAAGGGCGCGATCACGGAGGCGCGTGATGATTTCGTTGGTGGTGGTGGAACCGATGTCGCAGGCGAGGAGAGCGAGTTCGAGGTCGTCGAGCGAGGCTTCGTCGACTTCGCGGGTGAGGGCGACGACGGAGGAGATGGAGTTGGATAGCGACTCGCGGGTGCGGGTGACCGCTTGCTTCATGCGGTCGAAGAGGCCGAGGGGTGCGGCGGGCTCCGGCAGTTCCGGGTCAGGGGTTGGGGTGTCGCGCTTGCCGAAGAGTGAAAAAGCCATCGCCTTTTAGTTTAGCGGATGGAGGTGTCGGGACTCAGGGCGGAGGATCGCTTGCACAGCAAATGATCCGCAGGAAGCCAGGCACTTGGCTGGGCTCGCGTGATTTGCCAATCCACGCTGAAGCTATCCGCGGAGAGAATGGTGTAGACGAATCGGTTGGCGATGTAGGGCGCCATCGGATCGGTAGAGAGGGGCGAGGTCAGGATGAGCTGGCCTTTTACCCATCCGTTTTCGCTAGTGTAGACGGCGGCGCCAAAGTTATTGGCGTCGAACTCGATCATGTGATGGGTCGAGGCATCGTAGCCGATGAGGTATTTCGCCTGATAGTTTGTCGCGGGCTCGATATCGCGTTCGTCGAGCTCAAGCCATGTGGATGCGAGGGGTGTGTGCATCTCGAAGGTTGAGCGATGGACGCGCTTGTTGCCAAATGCTCCCGTGCAATCGTAGTGACCATTCATGTCTGCGTTGGGGGGCAGGTCTGCGGTGGATCGGCCGGTTACGTCGACGCGCGGATACGCTGGTGCGGTAGTCGCCGGAAGCGGCGTGTGCGCGTTCTGTTGCGCGGTCGCGAACGGAACAAAGGGCACGATGAAGACCGCGATGAAGAATTCGAGACGTTTCATGTTGGATTACTCGGTGCGCCCGGGGCGGGACATCAGCTCGCCGATGGCGTCGAGGGGGGCTTTTTCTTCGTGAAGAATGGCAGCCATTTGTTCGGTGATAGGCATTTCGACACCGTAGCGGCGAGCCAGACCGAGGGCGGCGGTGGTGGTGAGGACGCCTTCGGCCACCTTGCCGTTGAGACCCGCGATGATGTCATTGAGCTTGCGGCCTTTGCCGAGCTCGACACCGACGGTGCGGTTGCGCGAGAGGCCACCGGTGCAGGTGAGGACGAGGTCGCCGATGCCGGAGAGACCGGACATGGTCTCGCGGCGGCCGCCGCAGGCCATGGCGAGGCGCGTGATTTCGGCAATGCCGCGGGTGATGAGCGCGGAGGTTGCGTTGTTGCCTAGCTCGAGGCCGGTGACGACGCCGGCGGCGAGGGCAATGACGTTCTTGAGCGCGCCGCCGAGTTCGGTGCCGATGACGTCTTCGTTGCGATAGGCGCGGAGGGAGGCTGAGCTGAAGTCATCCTGAAGAGACTTGCCGAGGACGGGATCGTCGATGGCAAGGGTGATGGCCGTGGGCATGGCGGCGGCGACTTCGTAGGCGAAAGATGGGCCACCGAGCGTGCCGATGGGGTTCTCAGGAGCGTGCTCGAACATAATCTGCGACATGCGCAGGAAGGTCTTCTCCTCGATGCCCTTGCTGGCCGAGAGGAGTACCTGGCGCGCGGTGAGGATGGGAGCGATCTGCACCATGATGGAGCGCAGTGCCTGCGAAGGAGTCACGCAGAGGATGATGTCGGCGCCGGAGATGGCGAAGTTTAGGTCGTGGGTGATTTCGACGTCTGCGGGGAGGATGAAGCCGGGAAGGTAGCGGGCGTTCTCGCCGGTGTCGGTAAGGTGTGCGGCATGGTCCGGCGAGTGTGCCCACAGGGTGAGTCGGTGGCCGCCACGACGGGCTAGTGAGACAGTGAGCGCGGTTCCCCAGGCACCGGCGCCGATGACAGCAATGCGGCTCATGCGTTTACCTTCTTGTCCGTTGAATCTGAGTTCTTGCTGCCGAAGCGGGTTTCGGTGCCCTTCAGAAGGCGAACGATGTTGGCGTGGTGCTTAACGATGCTGAGCAGGGAGATGAAGCTGAGGCCAACCAGCAGCGCGGGAGAGCGGTGGGGTACGAGCAGGATCGCAAGAAATGGGATGGAGACCGCTGCGAGGATCGAGCCGAGAGAAACCAGGCGCGTTATGGCGACGATGAGAGCGAAGACGCCGACGGAGGAGAACGCGACCATGGGAACGAGGGCGATGAAGACGCCGAGCGCGGTGGCAATGCCTTTGCCGCCTCGGAAGCGGAGCCATACAGGGAAGATGTGGCCGACGACGGCGGCTACCGCAGCGGCGATGGCCAGGGTCGAAGGGCCGTTTGCGGTGTTGGGAGCGAACTGCATCGCGAGGAAGGCGGCGACGAAGCCCTTGAGGGCGTCGAGGAGGAGGGTGAAAAGGCCCAGGGTGGTACCACCAGCACGGGCGACGTTGGTGGCGCCGATGTTCCCGCTGCCGGTGTCGCGGACGTCCTCCTGTTGAACGAAGCGGACGAGGAGGTAGCCGAAAGGGATGGAGCCGAGCAGGTATGCCGCCGTCAGGGTAATGATCCAGAGAGTCATAATCTATCGCTGTTGAGTGTAGCAGCGGGAGTTTACTGGAGGTATTGACGCAACATCTCGAGGGCGTGCTGGGTGGACCAGAAGCGGACGCGCTCTCGGTCTCCGGGGATGTGGAACTCCTTGACCTGGGTATCTTCGCCGTCGGTGAGGGAGATGTAGACCAGGCCGACGGGCTTGTTGGCGTCGAGGCCGCGGGGAGCTGTGGGGCCGGCGATGCCGGTGATGCCAAGCGCGAGGGTGCTGCCGGTGCGGCGGCGGATGCCTTCGGCGAGGGCGCGGGCCACGGTGTCAGAGACCGCGCCGTGCTCGTCGATGAGGTAAGAGGGAACGTCGGCGAGGGCGGTCTTGCTGCGGTCGGAGTAGGCGATGGCGCCGCCGAGGAAGACGCGCGAGCTGTTGGGGATGGAGGTGAGACGCTGGCCAAGCAAGCCGCCGGTGCAGCTTTCGGCGACGGCTAGAGTGTGGCGGCGAACGCCGAGCATGAGCAGAACTACTTCCTCGAGGGATTCTCCATTGAGGGAGAAGATGTCGTCGCCCATCTCGCGGGCAACGGCGTCAGCAACAGCTTCGACGCGGGCTTCTGCCTCGGCGAGGGTGGGCTTGACGCAGACGAAGTGGAGCTGGATCTCGGCGGAGCCGGCGAGGATGGTGGTCTGGACGTCGGGGAACTGCTGGTAGATGGGCGCGGTGCGGGCGTCGACCTGACTTTCGGGGATGAGCGCCATACGGAGTTGGCGGCGAGCGAGATGGTAGGCAGGAAGCGCTGCGGCGAGGCGCGGCTTGCACTCGGTGTCGAAGAGGGGCTGCAGTTCCTTGGGCGGGCCGGGAAGCAGGGCAACGAGCTTGCGATGTCCGCGGTGAGCGACGTCGAGCCATTGGCCGGGCGCGCTGCCGTTGAGGTTGGGCAGGATCTCGGCACCTTCGATCTGGTCGGCCTGCTTGGCGTTGTTGGGGGGCATCTCCATTTTGCGCGCGGCGAAGCGTTGCTGCAGGAACTCCAGAACGGCCTCGTTGCGGTGGAGGGAGAGCTTGAGGGTTTCGGCGAGGCACTCGCGGGTGAGGTCGTCTTCGGTGGGGCCGAGGCCGCCGGAGAGCAAGACGATGTCGGCGCGGTTGATGGCAGTGTAGATGGCAGAGCGGAGATGTTTTCGATTGTCACCGACGATGGTCTTGAACGCGACGGTGACGCCGAGGTCGTTGAGGCCGGCGGTAAGGTAAAGGGAGTTGGTGTCCTGGCGATGCGGCGTGAGCATCTCGGAGCCAACGGCGATGATCTCGGCTAGCATGTGGTTCGATGGTAGCGCGAGCGGCGGTTAATTCATGTGACGGGTGTTGCTTCTGACGGCACGTGGGGCTGTGGGCCCGCTGCGTTCGGCGGTGAGAAGAGGCTCGGGGTCGAAGGCGTGCTGCTTGCGGCGGATGCGGCCGAGTTCGAGCTCGTAGCGGCGCATGGCGATGCCGATGCTGCCTTTGACGCGGGCGGCGAGCTCGGCGAGGAGGTCTCGGCCCTGCTGGGCCGCGATTTTCGTGCGGTCGCGGAGGTCGGCCATCTCGGAGGCGGCGAGGGCTCCGATTTCGGCGTTGAGGGTCGCGATGTCCTGGTGGGTCTGGGCGATTTGTTCGGTGAGGTGGGCGAGCTGCGCGGCGGCGGGCTGGTCGTCACCGGCGTCGGTGGAGGGGTCGTAGCCGTTGAGCATGCGCTGGAGGAGGTCGGCGTCGCTGCGGAGGAAGGCGGCGTTGGCCTGGGACATGAGGTGGTTGCGGTGGAGCTCGTCGTGGGCGCTGCGGGCGCGGTCTGGGTGGATGCGCTTGGCTACCTCGCGAAAGAGGGATTTCAGGTCGAGGGCTGCGGAATCGGGAACGGTTTCGAGTTGAGGTTCGGGTTCGGGTTCGAGGGCCTGGGGTTGAGGTTGGGTTGGGTTGTTGAGTTCGGCGATGCGGTCTTCCCACTCGTCGAGCTGGATGTAGAGGACGCCGACCTGGCGGATGTAACGACCCTCGAAGCTGTTGAGCTGGGCGCGGAGGTGGTCGAGGTCGACTTCACGGGCGGTTAGCGTGGCGCGGAGGGCGGCGAGTTCGGCGCGGCGGCGGAAGATTTCTGCGTCTTCCGGTCGGGGCTGGCGAGCGATCGCGGCGCGTCTGGGCATGGGCTAGTGTGATGATATCTGGGCTACGGCCCCCCACCCCTCCCCCCATACCTTTGTTGCAAAGTAGTCCTAACAGACGAGTTAGAGGGCAAAGTATCGGTTTTATTGACTGCTGTTCTATGTGACTGATTCCATTTTGGTTATGATGTTCTTGCCTGTAAAGTTGTGCGTGTAGTGACTTTACGGGCAAAGTATCCCAACCATTGGAGTTAGAGGCGAAATGGAGGGGAAAGGGGGTCGCATTTTGAGGGAGACGGCCTCGACGAGTTTCGAATTGGTGCGCCTTATTCAATTGTAGCTAGTTGGGTGGGGTAACTATGCCAAGTGGGGTGGTGAGAAATCGGCAGTGGGGGCGCGGGTTTTGGGAGGTTTGGGGGCGTTGGGGGGTTGACATGCGGATTTTGGGGTGTTTTTGAGGGTGGTTTGGGAGATTTATTTTTGCACGAAACTGTCTGGATCCTGACTGGCCGAGGGGAGGCGCACCCCAGGGGCTAAAGCCCAGCTCTTACGTCGCCGGCGGGAGCCCAAGGCTGAAGCCTTGGGTTACCTAGAAGCTCGGGAAGCAGATTCCCGGCGGGAATGACAGAAAGAAAGGGTAGGGCAGACGCATAGCCAAAGGCAGAAGCAGAGGCGACAGCCAATGCAGGGATCTCTCCACTGCGCATCACAAAGACAGGAGCGTGATGCTTCGGTCGAGATGACGGAATGTTGGTGGGGGGCATGGGAAGGAGCTGGAAGAGGCGGGTGGAAGCGGTGGGTGGAAGAGTGGGTTGAACGGGTTGGATATGGTTGGTGGCAGGCGAAACATTTTTGTAGAAAACACGTCTGCAAGAGGCGTGGAGGTTTCTCCACCTTTGAGACATTTGATTTCGGGAGATTGCCATGATGCCACGTACAGGGTTGGTTCGGCGGTTGTTTTCTGGTGCGGGTGAGAGTGTAGCGCGGAAGTTCGGGATGCGGATTAAGTTGATGCGGGTTTCGCTGGCGCTGGGTGCGATGGCGGTCATGGTGGGGCTGTCGGGTTGCTATTGGGGATATGGCTCCTACTACTATTACTGGGGCGGCAACGGCAATAACAATGCGCTGTGGGTGGCGAATGGGACCAACGTGGTGGAGTTTTCGCCGTCGCAGTTGACCAATGGGACGAGCGATCCGACGCCGCGCCGGACGATTAGTTCGGCAGCTTTCGCGTCGCCGCAGGGAGTGGTGTTCGATTACTACGGCGATCTTTGGGTGATTGATGGCGGGACGGTGGCGGGTGGCGGAACGGTGGCGCCGGCGCTGTATGAGTTTACGGCGAAGCAGCTGTCGAACTTGTCGAACAATGCTGCGCCTACGCCGGCGGTGACCATCTCGTCGACGAGCTTTGTGTTTCCGCAGCAGGCGACGTTTGATGGGCGCGGGAATCTATGGGTAAGCGATAACGGTAGCAACGCGGTGTATGTGTTCTCGGCTGCACAGCTAGGGGCTACGTCGACGACCACGGTGCCGGCCGTGTCGATTACATCGACGCCGGCGTTCAATGGGCCGCTGGGAATTACGTTCGACTATCGCGGGAATTTGTATGTGGCGAACAATGCGACGACTACGATTTTTCAGTTCAGCGCGGCTAGTTTGCCTGTGGTGAGCTCGTCCACGACGACGCCGATTGCTTCGGCGCTGACGCCGGCGGTGACGTTGAGCGATAACGGGTCGGGGTCGATCCAAGGGCCGTGGGCGCTGGCGATTGATGGCTATGGGAATTTGTGGTCGAGTAACGCGAATGCACCGAATACGGTGGTGGAGTTTGCGAAGTCGCAGCTTGGTGTGACGGGAAGTCCGACGCCGACTATTACGTTGGCGAGTGCGACGGTGAGCAATAATGCGACGTTGGTGGCGCCGAATGGACTTGCGTTCGATAACTATGGCGACCTGGCGGTGATGAGCTCGGGTGCACCGTTTGGGATGGCTGGATTTGGGCCGGGACAGTTGCGGACCAATCCTACGAGTCCGCTGACGCCGGCGGTGTTTCTGGTGGGCGGTTCGACGACGTTGAATGCGCCGGCGGGTGACATGTTTGGGCCTACGTATTGAGAAAGGCTGAGGGCGAATTTCGCGAATTTGCTCAGGAAATAGTGCAAAATCGAGGGAAAAGTTAAGCACAAAAACGACGAGTTTTGCACCGATATTTTGGTGTTGCGCGATCGTGATTTTGTGGCATGATTCTTAGCAACGGAGGAGAGATCTTCCAGAGAAGAGAGAAGAATCAGAGGCAGCGAGGGACGGCGAAGAGACCCACTTCGGGCAACCGAAGACAGGGATCGGAAACGAAACTCACTTCGGGCGACCGGAGACATGCTGGCGACGATGACCGCTCACAAGATTTGCGGAACGAACGAACGACGGACAGCGGGCTTGCCTGCAGACCGAAGGGAGGACGGGAAGCGGAGATTGACCTGGTGCCGAAAACCAGGTCTTCGAAGATTCGGACGGCGGAAGGGCGAGTTCTCGCGAGAGGATTCGCCCTAAAGCTTTTGTGCTGCGCACGGCGAGGGGTATGTCGGTGGGGGTGCGAGCGGTATCGTTTCCACCCGTCCGCAAATGCGCGTACGGATGGGGCACCCGATGTTTCGTGGGCAGTCAGCTACTGGATCGGAAGTGTTGAGCCACCGGACACGAAATCGTCTATGTGGATGGGTACCCACGAACCGCGTGCGGGTGGGTTGGGTTCAGCCAGCGAGTAGATCTCGCCGGTAGCCTTCTCTCGATACCAAGTCTCGCTCGAAGGGAGAGGGCGAACGATCGAGACGGGTATTTCCTCCACGAAGCCCCGCTCGATGGCCTCTTTTACCATGCGTTGGACTTCGGTGAAGTCGCGCCATGAATCGAAGGAATTTCGCTGGTGCATGTCGTAAAAGATCGACATAAGTTTAGATGAGGGGGAGGCCTTCTATGCCTAGGTCGGCGTGGAAGATGGTGCTGTTGGTGGCTAGGGCCGCGCAGCCGTCGTCGAGGAAGCAGAGGCCGATTAGGTCGTTGCCGGCTACGATTAGTTCGGCTTCGGGGGTGGTGGAGTTGGGGGTGTCGCGGAGGCGGACGATGCCTCGGTGGCCGCGGAGAGAGGCGGCTACGTAGAGGTTGCCGTCGACGTCGAAGGCCATGCCCTGGGGACGGCCTAGGCCTCGGTAGTAGGTGGTGGTGGTGCCGTGGGGGTCGATGGCGTAGATGTTTTGGTGGGAGCTGATGGTGGGGGTGGTGACCATGAGGACGCCGTCAGGACGGAAGCAGAGGTGGTAGAAAGCCGTGGAGGGCTCGAGTGTGGCAAAGACGAAGATTTCGCCGGAGCGGTTGGGGTTGTGCGGGTCGAGGGCGCTGCTGGGGGTGAGACTGAAGGGGATGTCGGGGGAGGTGGGCAGGCGGCTGGGGATGATCTTGAAGATGGTGCCAGAGCGGTCGCCGACGAAGAGGTTGCCGTCGCGGTCGAAGGCGATGCCCGTTGCGATGCCCATGCCTTCGGCGAAGGTGGAGATGGCGCCGGCGGGGGTGATGCGATAGATGGCTCCTTCGGTGCGGGAGCTGGCGTAGAGGTTGCCGTCGGGACCGAAGGCGAGGGCGGAGACGTTGAGGATCTGGTGGACGAAGGCGGTGACTTGCAGGTCGCGGGCGATGCGGAAGATGGAGACGGGGACCTGCTCACCGCGGGGGCCAGAGACCATGGCAAAGAGATTGCCTTCGGCGTCGACGGCGGGGTTGGAGATGACGTGGAGGTCTTCGACCATGGGAACGCCGATGTTGGCGTGGAGGGGATTGCTGGCGAGGCCGTCGCGGCGGAAGGAGAGGTCCGAGGAGATGGCTCCGGTGGGGACTCGGATGACGGCGCGCGTGGGGCGGGCGAGGTCGAGGTGCGCGGGGGTTTCGCCGAAGAAGGCCTGGGGGAGTTCGGGGTCTGCGGCGGTGGGCTGCGTGGGGGACATGAGCTGGGTGCCGAGGACTTCGAAGCTGCCGCCGGGGATCGCGGAACGGGGATAGAGGCGGTCGAGGTGCGGGGCGTCGGTGCGGGATGAGTGGAGCAGAGACATTGATGCTTAGGGTATGCGCGGTGGGGGGACGATGCAAATTCGTGGGTGATTGCAAATCCAGAAAGGCCGGTGGCGACTGTCTTGGAAACGGGTTCTCGATCGCTTCCGATTTCTCTTGCGATAGTCCCACTTTGTGGAGTAATTGTGGGCTTTGCGCGAGGAGACCGTTCACAGAGTGGCTTTCACCAGACCTGTAGCGCAGAAAAATTTGATTGGGAAAGGAGAAGGAAAATGAGCGCAGCACAACCTGTTCTTGACATGGATAAACTGAACGCCTTTGTTGGACAGTTCGTGATGGGTCTCGGCGCCGCTGTTCACACGGGCATGGTGGTGATCGGAGAAAAACTTGGCTGTACAAAGCTCTTGCCGAAGGGCCGATGGATTCGACGGAGCTCGCGACAAGGACGAAGACAGATGAGCGGTATGTGCGTGAGTGGCTGTCATCCCAGGCGGCTGGCGGTTATGTCACCTATGACGAAAAAACCAATAAGTTTCGCTTGACTGCGGAGCAAGCGTTCACTTTAGCCAATGAAGACAGTCCGGCCTATCTGCCAGGCGCATTTGAGCTGGCATTAGGTTCGCTGGCAGCTGTTCCACGGATCGCTGATTCATTCCGTACGGGTGCTGGAATGGGCTGGGGTGAACACGTTGAAGGTGTCTTTCACGGGTGCGAGAAGTTCTTTCGTCCGGGCTATGCGGCGAATCTCGTGAGCAGCTGGATTCCTGCGCTGGAAGGTGTTCAGGCGAAGCTTGAGAAGGGAGCGAAGGTGGCGGACGTTGGCTGCGGAAAGGGCGCTTCGACTCTGTTGATGGCTAAGGCGTTTCCAAACTCTCGGTTCTTCGGTTTCGACTATCACGACAAATCGATCGAAGCCGCACGAGAGTCGGCCAAACGTGCCGAACTGTCTGACCGTGTGACGTTCGAGGTGGCCAAAGCGAAGGAATTTCCCGGTAAGGACTATGACTTCGTCGCTGTGTTCGATTGCCTTCATGACATGGGAGACCCGACCGGCGCCGCCGCGCACGTCTACCAATCTCTGGCAAAAGACGGGACATGGATGATCGTCGAGCCGTTTGCCAACGATGAGCTAAAGGACAACCTGAATCCTGTGGGGCGGGTCTATTACTCGTTTTCAACGCTGCTATGCACACCTTGCTCACGGTCGCAGGAGGTCGCGTTGTGCCTTGGCGCTCAAGCAGGCGAGGGTCGGATCAAGAAGGTTGTCGGTGCGGCTGGGTTCAGTCGATTTCGCCGAGCTACGGAGACGCCGTTCAACATCGTGTACGAGGTGAGGCCTTAGTATCGGCAGCAGGCTGACGTCCAGGCCGATGGAGGTTCCTCCGAAGAGGAAGTGCCTCCAGCCGTGAGGAAACCAGCGCGCGAGGGTGTGCATGGACTTCTCCGATGTGGCTAGAGGTGGTGGTGGAGGTAGCTGAGGAGAGTGCCGGTGAAGAGGGCGAGGAGGCCGGCGGCTACGTCGTCGAGCATGATGCCGGTGCCGGTGGGGAGGGCTTCGAGGCGACGGATGGGCCAGGGTTTCCAGATGTCGAAGAGACGGAAGAGGAGGAGGTCGAGCGCGGCGTGATGCCAGTCGGGCGGGGCGAGGATTAGGGCGAAGAGCTGGCCGGCTACTTCGTCGATGACTACGAAGCCTGGATCTTTGCTGGAGGCTTCGCGGGCCGTGATGGTGGAGGCGGGGATGCCGATGAGCGTGATGAGCATGGCCGCGAGGGCGGTGGCGAGGGCGAGGGTCGTGCGAGTGGGGGCGAAGATGTTCGCGGCTGCGAACCAGAGGAGGACGGCGAAGATGCTGCCGTAGGTGCCGGGGCCGGGCTTGAGGTAGCCGGCGCCGAAGAAGGTGGAGAGGGTCCAGGCCCAGCGGGTCTTGGGGATGATTGGTGAGGCGTCGGGCATGGTTTGATTCTATCGGGACGGTGTCGGGGCCAGTGTGCACGCGGTAAGAAGGCGCGGCCTGGTGAGAAAGGCGCGATCCGTCGTGGTGGGAATAGGTTCGTCGGTGTCCTTCGGCTACGCAGCTCGCTAAAGCGCGAGCTGCGTAGCTCAAGATGACAGAGTTTTTGCAGGCGATGGATGTTAGTTGCTTTGCCCAGGATGACAGCGTTCTTGCAGGCGCTGCATACGAATTGGTTCACTCAGGATGGTGGGCTTGGGCGGGGAGGGAGGGTCGTTGGATTAGTTGCGCCACTTGGAGTGGGGCTTGAATTCGTTGTGAAGGTCGCCGGTGGGGTTGGATTGTTGCTGGGCGTGCTCGATGTCTTCGAGGAGGTCGGGGTCGAGGATGGGGGAGGAGATTTTGTAGTCGCCGGAGGCCCACTTGCCAAGGTCGATGGTGCGGCAGCGCTCGGAGCAGAACGGGACTTCGGGGGAGTCGAGGGGGACGAGTTTTTTGCAGATGGGGCAGTGGAGGGGTTTGGTCATGGTGGTCACGCTTAGCTGATTTTACAAGGCTCGAAGGCTTTGCATGTGCCGTTGCATCCAGTTACCAAAAGGATGACGGCACGATGCGGAATTGGCGACAAGCCGACTTTGGGGGAAGTTCCTTTGAATCGTCATGAGGGATGTGATACTTGCGGCATCGGAGGCACAGATGGATCGCGTCGCACCATAATATTTCTTTTCATAGCGCTAACTTGCTTCGGCATCCGGAAATATAGGGCCTCGGAGCAAGAGCGACCATGTCGGGAGTGGGAGCACAGCCACGCGCAGGGTCAAGCGGAATCGCCTCCCGTGACGATGTAGACACACTACTCCGACCGCAGTGCCACCATCGGATCGATCCGCGCCGCCCTCCGCGCCGGCAAATACCCCGCCACAAACGCCACTCCCAACAGCAGCGCGGCCATCCCCACAAACGTCAACGGATCAGTAGGCTGCGTTCCAAACAGCATGGTGCTGATTGTCTTCGCCACCACAAACGACGACGCCGTCCCGACCGCGATCCCAATCAGTGCCATCCGCAGCGTCCTCGAGATCACACCCATCTGGACTCGCTCCCGCGTGGCGCCCAACGCCATGCGTACACCAATTTCTTGCGTCTGCCGGGTCACGGTGTACGAGATCACGCCATAAATCCCAAGCGAAGCCAGCAGCAATCCAAGCCCTGCAAAGATTCCCACCAGCACCGCAAAGAACCGGCGCGGTGAGGTGGAGTGATCCACAACGCTATCGAGCGTCCGGAAGGTCGTCGCCGGCTGTCCCGGATTCATCGACCGCAGCGTACTCATCACGCTTGGCGCAAGCGAATCGAGCGGCAGGGATGACCGCACAATCAGGTCCTGATCCGCCAGGTCATTGCTCTGCGTCACAGGCACATACACCTGCGGGCTCGACGCCTTCTCCACGCTGCTTTCGCGCACATCCGCTACTACGCCGATCACGGTCGTCTCGCCCGGCCCCACTCCTACCGCGATCTTGCCCACCGGATCCTGCCCTGGCCAATCCCGCTTCGCCGTCGCCTCATTGATCAGGATCACCTGTGTCCCCTTGGGTGCGTCCGTCCACGCAAAATCGCGCCCTGCCATTATGCGCATTCCCATTGCGCGGAAAAATCCTGGCGAGACAACGCTGACATAAATATCGTTATTCCAATCAGGTGGATACGTCCTACCCTTCGCCTGCAATCCCCAACTACGGTTGCGATCGAGCGGCAAGGCATCCGTAAATGCTGTTGCCTCTACTCCAGGTAAATCACCCACGCGCCGCACCATCTCATGAAGCACCTCGCCGCGTTGCTCATCCGAATTCGCGGTAAAGGTAATCGGCAAAGCTGCTGTATGGCTGGGTTGAAATCCAAGGTCTACGTCCATCACCTTCATAAAGCTGCGCAGCAACAGTCCCGCGCCCACCAACAGTACGCAAGCCAGTGCAATCTCGCTCACCACCAGTGTTGACCGCATCCGCTCCTGCTTCCGTCCTGCACTGGTGCCATGACCAGAGTCTTTCAGTGCCTCCTGCAGATTGACGCCCGAGATCCGCACCGCAGGCACAATCCCGAAGAGCACAGCCGCGACCATGGCAATCGCCAGTGTCCACAAGAACGACATTCCATCGATTCGCACTTCGCTCAGAAGTGGCAATGCCAACGACCCCTGGTGGGCCAGGTACATTACCGCCGCAAACGCCAATCCCAATCCAAGCAGGGCCCCCGCAGTCGACAGCACCAGGCTCTCCGTCAGCAACTGCCTCACGATGCGCCCGCGTCCCGCACCCAGCGCCGTACGCATGGCGAACTCTTTGCTCCGTCCTGCAGCACGCGCCATCAGCAGATTGGAAAGGTTGACACACACAATCAAAAGGATCATCCCGACCGCGCACCACAGCACGATCAGGGAACGCCGCAGCTCTCCACTCACATGTTCCTTCAGGCCCGTGATCACCGTGTTGGCGTCATTGATCCAGTTCTGCGTCTTGAGCGCATCGCGCATCTGTGGAAACAGCACCGACGATTCGGCCTGCGCCTGGGCCGGTGTCACTCCCGGCTTCAACCGTCCAACCAGCGAAAACATATGGCCGTAGTTGCGCACATCGTAAGGATGGATCGCGCGCAACAAGTCAGTCCTGGTCCCCGGCGCAAAGACCGATCCAAAATCGAAGCTAGGCGGCAATACTCCCACCACCGTCACCGGCGTGTTGTCGAGCGTAATCGAGCGCCCCACAATCGACTGGTCGCCATGAAACTGTGTCTTCCAGTAGGGATAGGTCAGCAGCGCGACAGAAGCGCTGCCCGGGAGCGCCTCCTGCGCCGTAAAGTTTCTGCCCAGCATCGGCTCCACGCCTAGCGTTTGCAGAAAGTCCGCCATCACCCATATGCCCGCCACCGGCTTCGGATCACCGTAGCCCGTCAGCTTGAAGTCGGGCGAGCGAAATGGCACGAATCCGGACACCGCACGGAATGACTGATTATGATCGCGAAACGCTTCGTACGAATCGGTTCGGTAGGTTACGTCCGACAAGCCGCCTACATTTCCTCCGGCGGCAATCCATGCCAATTCCTGCGAATGATCGAACGGCAGCGGCCGCAGCAACACCGTATTGACTACGCTGAACACCACCGCGTTCGCGCCAATCCCCAGCGCCAAAATTAGAATCGCCACCGCTGCAAAGCCGCGATCGCGCTTCAGCGTCCGCCACGTATAGCGCAGGTCCTGCATCAGGATCTCCATGCGCAGCCATCCCCACCGCTCGCGTGTCACATCCGCAACCAAAGGCACATTCCCAAACTCACGCATCGCATCTCTCCTCGCATCTTCAGGTGTCGCGCCCGCAGCCACGCGGTCCGCCGTCGCCATTCGCAGATGACTTTCAAGCTCCTCCTTCAAATCTTCCTTAGGTCCGTCGAACAGGCTCATAGTGCACTCTCCTTCGCGCTCATGATCGCCTCAATCGTCGCGACCATTTTTCCCCAGCGCTCATAGTCGGTCGCAAGGTGCTTTTTCCCCAGCGCAGTGATCCTGTAGAACTTCGCCCGCTGGTTTGCGTCGCTCTTCTTCCACTCCGCCGAGACCCAGCCTGCGCGCTCGAGCCGGTGCAGCGCCGGATAGAGCGATCCCGTTTCCACCTGCAGCACCTCATTCGAACTCGCACGAATCGCCTGGCTGATCCCATACCCATGCTGCTCGCCCCACTGCAGCGTCTTCAGCACCAGCATGTCCAGCGTTCCCTGCACCAGCTCAATGCGGTTCTGATACGTACTTTTCGCCATAGGTCGTAGACCCTCTACATCCTTTAAGATGTAGAGAGTCTACATCAATGAAAGAGGATGGACAAAGGTCATGGCGCTTTCGGATAAGCACGACGAGTGCAACTGCTCGGGGAGAACGGGAGAAAGCAGGTTCTCCCCTTCGGCTTCGCTCAGGGCCGGAATGATAATTTCTCTTCGCGAAATCATCTAAAAACGGCTGGTGCTACTCGAGGATGCGGGCTACTACGTCGTAGTCGTGGGACTCGGTGATTTGGGCGCGGTAGAAGGTGCCAGGGACTAGGACTTCGTGGGGGCCGAAGTCGTTGATTAAGACCTTGCCGTCGATCTCGGGGGCCTGGTCCAGGCTGCGGCCTTGCCAGAGGAGGTCGGTTTCTTCGGATTCGCCTTCGACCAGGATGTCTAGCTCGCGGCCGATCCATTGCTTGCGGGCGCGCTTGCTGATTTTTTGCTGCAACTTCATTAGCTTGCGGCGGCGGGATTCGATGGTGCGCTTGGGGACCTTTTCGTCGAGCGAGAAGGCGCCGGCTCCTTCTTCGTCGGAGTACGAGAAGACGCCAAGCCAGTCGATCTTCGCGGCCTCTACGAAGGCGCAGAGTTCTTCGAAGTCCTGCTCGGTTTCGCCGGGGAATCCTACGATGAAGCTGGTGCGGAGGACTAGGTTCGGGATGGCCTTGCGGGCCGTCTCGATGATCTGGAGGAAGCGGTCGGCGGTGCCTCCGCGCTTCATGCGGCGGAGAACGTTGGCGCTGGCGTGCTGGAGGGGGACGTCAAGATACTTTGCGATGGTGTCGTGGCGCGCGATGGTTTGGAGGAGGCGCGGGGTGATCTTGTTGGGGTAGGCGTAGAGGAAGCGGAGCCACTTGAGGCCTTCTAAGGGGGCTAAGGCGTCTAGGAGGTCGGCTAGCTCGGGGCGGCGGAGGTTTCCTTCAGCAGTCGTACCCACCTTAGCCGACGATGAAGCCGTCGTCGAAGATGGGGCACCCGGATTTTTAGGGATGCTGGGGAGGAGGTCTTCGCCGTAGCAGGTGGTGTCCTGGCCGATGAGGGTGATCTCGCGGACGCCCTGGGCGATGAGGGATTTGGCTTCGGCTACGATGCTGGCTAGGGGGCGGGAACGGAATTTGCCGCGTAGCTGCGGGATGATGCAGAAGCTGCAGGGGTGGTCGCAGCCTTCCGCGATCTTGATGTAGGCCGAGGAGCGCGGGGTGGTCAGGATGCGGGGGGTTTCGTCGGAGTAGAGGTAGGTGGGGAGGGCGGAGGTGGCGCCGTCCCAGGAGTCGCGGGAGAAGCGGCCCTGTTGCTCGCGAAGGTCGCCTTCGGGGCGCGAGGTGGTCGCTGCTTCATCCCAGGTCCCCAAGTGCGAGGGACCTAGGGCACCCAGTACTTCGCTTGTTTTGTCAACCAATTCGTGGGTGATTTGGGCCCCAGTGCCTTCGGGGCGGGAGTGCTGGTTTACGGAGCTGGCGTGGCGGTCGATTTGAGCCGTCGTGAGGATGGGGAAAGGGGAGTTGGTCGCGGGGCGGTTGAGGCCGGCGGCTTCCAGGATGGCTTCGAGCTCGCCGGTGCCGACTACGGCGTCTACCTCGGGGATGTTGGCGCGGATCTCGTCGCGGTAGCGCTCTACCAGGCAGCCGGCTACGATGAGGCGCTGGGCGCGGCCTCCGTTGGCTATCTTGTGCTGGACCATCTCGAGGATGGTGTCGACGGACTCCTGCTTGGCCGAGTCGATGAAGGAGCAGGTGTTGACGACGAGGATGTCGGCGTCTTCGGCGCGGGGGGTTAGCTGGGCGCCGCCGCGATGGAGCAGACCCATCATGACCTCGGAGTCGACGAGGTTCTTGGGGCAGCCGAGCGAGACGAAGCCTACCGTCGGGCGGTTGGGTTCTGGAGAATGGGTCTCGGGGGCGGCACCGTCTTCGAGAGTAGAGGACAGGCTCACTCTCTCATTTTAGCAGGGTTGGTGCGCGTTTTGCGGTAGCTAGGCAGGCAAAGGCAAGAGCAACGACTTTGACGCAAAGGGCACTACGTAGAACGCAAAGTTCGCAAAGTAGAGCGGGACAGATTTGGTAGATTGCGGGTATGGGAATTTGGCGGCGGATTGGGTTGTTGGGGATGTACGTGGGAATTGTGATCGCGGGTGCGCGGGCGCAGACGGTGACTGCGACGGGAGCGGAGTTTGAGGTGGCTACGATTCGGCCTAGCGCTCCGGATGAGCATGCTCGAAGCCTGGGGTGGGAAGGGCGACACTTTCTGGCTCACTACACGACGATGAGTCAGATGGTGCAGTTTGCCTATAACCTGCAGGCCAAGCAGGTGGTGGGTGCGCCGGGGTGGCTGGATTCGGCTACGTACGATATCGAGGCGCAGGCGGTGGCTGGCGAGCCCACAGCAGCGGAGTTTCGGTTGATGATGCAGCATCTGCTGGCGGAGCGGTTGGGGATGAAGATGCATTGGGAGCCTCGGATGATGTCGGCGTATGCGCTGGTGGTGGCGAAGGGAGGGGCGAAGCTACAAACGGCGAAGACGGAGGACCGAGCGAAGGAGGACATTCCTCCGGGGGTGCGGATCCAGCGGATGCAGCACTTGTGGATGAGGGTGGTGGGGGTGGGTGGAACGATGCCGGAGCTGGCGGCGGAGCTGCAGCGCGTCGAGTTCGATCGTCCGGTGGTGGATCGGACGGGAATTAAGGGGGAGTTTGATTTTAAGGTGACGGCTACGTCGACGAAGCCGTACTTTGTGGGGGAGGCGCCGGATACGAGCGATGCGGCGCCACCGTCTATCTTCACGGCGCTGCAGGAACAGCTGGGATTGAGACTGGAGCCGGCGAAGACGGCGGTGCAGTGCCTGGTGGTGGATGCGATCGAGCGGCCGTCGGCGAACTGAGGGTCCTGCGTGGACGGCGAGAGTTGGAGTGTGACCCGTGCCGGGATGGGAGCGAAAAGAGGCAGCAGTCTGGTATCCCACCCGTCCGCAAAAGCGCTTACGGGTGGGCACCCTGGCGCTGAGGGTTGAAGGGGCTACTGGATGCGGTTGGTTAGGGGTGGGGCGGCGATCGTGGCGGTGGGTTTGGGGGTGGGGTGGCTGGTGACGACGACGCCGTTGGTTTCGAAGTGGGAGATGCGGTGGTCGGTGGAGTGGCCGAGCATGACGGCCTTGCGGAGCATCTGGAGGTGGCGGCGGGAGTCGTTGGGGAAGTGGCGGCTGATCGCGTCGTCGTAGTCGAGGACGAGGATGTAGGTGGCTTCGCACTTGGGGCAGTAGATGGGGTCCTCTAGCCAGCGGTGGAAGGCGGCGGGAGGGAGTGGGGCGGCGGGGTCGGTGCCGGAACGGATGGCGGCGATGATCATAAGGGCGAGGGTTTAGGGCTCAGCTGCTGGGGTTGGGTGGATGTGGAAGAGGACCGATGCGTGATCCCTGGTGACTACTTTCTCATAGAAGCTTCGCAGGTCGGAATAGCGGCTGGGTTCGAGGTTAATACTGCCGAGAACGAAATCGCGACGCAGAATGATGGCTGTGGGGGAGATCTGGACGCGATAGTCACAGCCTATGGTTTTGGGAACAATATCGGTTTCGGCAGGGGGTGCTGTGTCGATCTGCCATGATGCTGGGAATTTTATCCAAACGGCGTCGTGGAAGCTTTCGGGATAGGAGAACTCGATGGGGAGGGTGCGTGTGGCGGCGGGGAAGAGAGGGGTGTCGTTGACCTCGAAGAATTGCGCGGGGACGAAGCTGCTCTTGCCAGTGAAGTTGGCCAGCGGGCCGGATACTTTGAAGTGAACGACGAGAGGCTTGTTCGCGTCGTGGAGGTTCTCGACGGACGTGAGGGCCACGTCGCTGCCTTTGGTGATGAGGTCGAGGAGATATTTTTCGAGGTCCTGGTGCAGGGCGGCTTCGTCGCCGAGCAGCGTGTTCTGACGCCAGCGGAGGGCCGGAGCTCCTTGGAAGCACATGTCGACGGTGCCGGATTCATGCCCGGTATCGTCGAGGATGAGGTTGGCGACGCGGCGGGTTTCGGAGTCTTTGGCTGCGGGCAATGGCGACCTGGCGAGTGCCACGCCTGTGGCGGTCTGGCGAAGGCCGCCCGCAAGTGCATGTGTCCAGAGCAGCTGTCCGAAGGGGCAAAGGGGTTCGGCCGGATCGAGTAAGATTTCCTGGTTGTTGAGCTCGACGATGGCGACATCATCATTCAGCTGCTGGAAGGTCATCAGCTGCGATTCGAAGTGAGAGATATCACGATTGGCGACGGCCATGATGTAGGCCTTCATGCCGATGGCGCGGGCGAGGCCAACGAAGAGTAAGGTGAGTTGGATGTCATCGCCGCGCTTTTGCTGCAAAACGTCGCGGGCTGATTTCGGGTCGGAGACGCCGATGACCTTGTTCTCACGAGCGGAGCGCTCGCGGGAAAAGTTTGTGTTCTCCATCTGCTGGACTGCGGCGTAGAGTTTGCGCAGCTTGTCCTCCGGGGTAGACGCGCCGGCGGTAATCTCCGCAGCGGCTGCGGCAAGCTTTGAAGGGGGTCCGATGAACTCGTCGATATCCCTGCTCCAAAACGTGCCATAGCGGTCCCAGAAGTCCTGAGCGTTGCGAATCGTATCGGGCAGATCTGTGTAGAAGACGACCTTTTGGACGAGGCTGCTCAAAGGCGGCATTTCGGGCTCGTCAGGAACAGGCAAGACGTTAGCGAGGTCGATGGTATAGGTTTGCTCTTCGCCCTGTTTGATCTTGATTGCGGAGACTCCTCCGGGCAGCGAAGAGGTCAGGTGGATTTGACTCTGGTTGGTGTGCCACTGGAAGTGCTCCGCGCGCGCAAATGAATTGGTCTGAGCGTAAAAAGTGGGAATGAATGTTCTGGCAAACGAAACGGTGTCAGCTAGATGCATGGTGTAGCGATACTCGATGATGCTTCCGACCTGCACGTCGGGGAGAGCGAGTACCTTCTCGCGGGTTGTTTCGGATGAGGATTTTTCAACCAGGCGGTCGTACGGCTTACCGGGGAAAGGTATGACAGTGCCGTCGGGATGGATGGTACGGCCAGCGACGCTGGTGATGTTGAAATTATCGTCTGAGCCCTGAGACGGATACTCGATGGAGATGTCGCTATAGCGGTCGCGGCCAGCCTGGGTGAGGATTTTGATGCGGGAGTAATAACTCCAGGTTCCGTTGTCGTCGTCGACGATTTCTTCGCGGTAGAGCAGGACGGCGGCGGTTCCGGGGACCTGAGGCTGAGAGGTCATGCTGAGCTCTTCCGGGGTGGGGTCCTGCCATTTGGTTGCCGCGTGCGCAGAGGCTACGACAAGGAGGGCGATGCAGAATAGCAAGACGTGGCGCCCGTTACGGAACTTGGGTATCCCCATGGTTGGGTCGTCCTTGGTTTTCGGATAGCGAGATCAGGTGTACTCTGTGCTCGTGGAAGTGTATAGCGTGCCAGCGGATGCTCAGAAAACCTCTCGGTCAAGAATCTTTGCTCAAGGGCTGACGGCATTTGCCTTTTGCTCCACTATTTATTTTCTAATTGATTTGTATTGGCCGTTTTCGTATGAGACGCGGAGTCTGTCAGGCAGCTTAACCAAGGCGTTGATTTGGAGCGCCTTCATGACCATCTTTATGGTCATACGTGTGTCAGGCAATCGGATACCGTGCAACATAACGGTTGACGGCGACCTTATCGTTCAAAAGGGCCTGGGCGGCTTCCGCAAGGTGCATCGCGATGGAGGACTCATGCTCTCCGACCGCGGACGATTTGGAACGTTTATGTGGGGTGGGGTCTGGATTCCACGGGCGTTGCCTGAGTACGAGTACCTCAAGCGCGTCGCCGAAATGTGGAAGGCGCAAGAGCCCGAGAAGGGTTAGAACTCCCAGCGGAGGAGGGTGGCGGCGGCCGTGAAGCCTGCGCCTACGCTGGCTAGAAGGACCAGGTCGCCCTTTTTTAGGCGGCCTTCTTCGATTGCCGTGTTCATGGCGATGGGGATGGTGCCGGCGGTGGTGTTGCCGTAGCGGTCGATGTTGATGATGACTCGCTCTTCGGGCATGCCCAGGCGCTCGGCCGTGGAGAGGATGATGCGCTTGTTGGCCTGGTGGGGGATGAAGCAGCCTAGCTCGGAGCCGGCTACACCGTTGCGGGTGAGGAGAGCTTCGGAGATCTCGGCCATCTTGCGGACGGCGAATTTGTAGACGGCCTGGCCATCCTGGTGAACGTAGTGCTGCTTGGCATCGACGGTGGCGTGCGAGGCGGGGAGACGGCTGCCGCCGGCGGGCATGTTGAGGGAGACGGCACCGGAGCCGTCGATTTCGTGGTGGAAGTCAATGAGGCCGATTTCGCCTTCTTCGCAGGGCTCGAGGAGGACAGCGCCGGCGCCATCGCCGAAGATGATGCAGGTGGCGCGGTCGGTGTAGTCGATGATGGAACTCATGACGTCGGAGCCGATGACGAGAACTTTTGTGTGTGCGCCGGATTCGACGAGCTTGGCACCCATCTGGAGGGCGTAGGGGAAGCCGGAACAGGCGGCGGAGAGATCGAAGCCCCACGCGTGGGGGGCGCCGAGCTTGTTCTGCACGAGGCAGGCGGTGGCGGGGAAGGCCATGTCCGGGGTGACGGTGGCGACGATGATGGCTTCGACCTCGGAAGCATCAATGCCGCGCTTAGCCAGGCAGATTTTGGCGGCTTCGGTGGCGAGATCGCTGGTGGCTACGCCTTTGTCGACCAGGTGACGCTCACGGATGCCGGTGCGCTCGGTGATCCATTGGTCGTTGGTGGCGACCATCTTTTCGAGGTCTGCGTTGGTGAGCAGGCGGGGTGGGACGTAGGAGCCTACGGATGAAATTTTGGCGCGGACGGGATTCCGGGGCTTCAGGGTGAGACTCAAACTTCGACCTCCAAGACAAAAAAAACGTGGCAGAGAGAATCTTACCTCTAATTGACCGCGCGGTCTGTTAAGCGCGCGACTACTGCCGCAAATGGTGAAAATGGGGATTTTAGGGGGTTAGTGTACCGGGTTTCCCTACTGCGCACCTATCGACCCGTTACCGTTGCTTCCTTCCGGACCTGGCGGGGTTGGCGGGAATAGATCGCGTAGGACCCGGCACATAAGTGAGTTTACCATGCAGCCTTAGGTGGGTTTCGGGATGCAAACCGGGTGCTTTAGCGTGGTTTGGGGACGTGCGAAAAAGGTGTTGACAGCTATCTGAAAGATATATATCTTTCAGTCATATTATGAGCTTTGAAAAGACATCTACGGTTGAGTCACTGCTTGGGTTACTGAGTCTTGGGCCGATGTCGGGCTACGAGATGCGGCAGATGATGGAGCGGTCGACGGCCAACTTCTGGACGGAGAGTTATGGGCAGATCTATCCGGCGCTGAAGCGGATGGTGAAGGATGGCCTGGCGACCGTGGAGGAGCAGAGCAAGGATGGGCGGGCGAAGAAGGTTTATAAGCTGACGGGTGAGGGGGAGCGGCGGCTGCGCGCGTGGCTGGGGGTGGAGGCCAAGCCGCAGGTGCATCGGAACGAGCTGCTGCTGAAGGTGTTCTTTGGGGATCAGGCCTTGCGCGGAGCGATTGCGGCGCAGGTGGTGGCGGAGCGGGAGCGGTGCGAAGAGGCGTTGGAGCGGTATGAGGCGACGGTGCTGCGGATGGAGGTCGAGCATGCACGGCATCCGGCAATGCCGTACTGGAGGATGGCGGCGCGGTGTGGGATGGCGCATGCGAAGGCGACCATTGCGTGGTGCGATGAGACGTTTGCGGAGTTGGAGAAGCGCGGGTTGGTGAGTAAGGCGAAGTTCTATTAGTTGTCAGTTCTTCGTTGTCAGTTCTCAGGAAAGGCGAGGGCGAGCAACCGCAAGGGCAAGAACCAATACAGGGATCCTTCGCTTCGCTCTAGGATGACGGCGTAAAACAGGCAAGAGCAAACGCAAACGCTAAGAACTAAGAACTGCTACCCGGAATGTACGCGCTGGAAGTTGTTTTGGAGGTTGCTATGAGTGCTGATCCGGTTTGGATGAAGGCGTTGTTGGTCGTGCATATTGGGTGCGGGTTTGGATCGTTTCTGCTGGCGCCGGTGGCGCTGTCTACCGCTAAGGGCGGCAAACAGCATATGCGGTGGGGGATGGTTTATTTGTGGTGCATGGGCGGCGTCGCGGTTACCGCGCTGCCGATGGCGCTGTATCGGCCGGTGTTGTTTCTGGCGATGGTGGCGGTGTTTAGTTTTTATGCGGCGTTCAGTGGATATCGGGTGCTGAAGCTTAAGGATTTGGCGCGGGGTGGGAGCGCGAAGCCTGTCGATTGGATTGCGGGCGCGCTGACGTTCTGTTCGAGCTTGCTGCTGGCGCTGCTGGGGGCGTTTGATTCGAAGGCGATCCAGGGGTTTGGGATTGTTGCGATTGTGTTTGGGTTGATCGGGATGCGGCTGTCGTTTGTGCAGATGCTGAGCTTTGTGCGGAAGCCGAAGGAGAAGATGTTCTGGTGGTATACGCACCTGGGAAATTTTATTGGTAGCTATATAGCAGCGTGGACGGCGTTCAGCGTGGTGACGCTGCCGGCGTTGTTTGGGAATCATGTTTGGCTGTGGCTTTGGCCTACGGCGGTGGGGGTTCCGGCGATTGTGGTGACGACCGCGTATTACAGGCGGAAGTTTACGCCGAGGGCGAAGACGCCGGGAGTGGTGGCGGCTTAGGAAGATAGTTTCCAGGGTAGGGGGGTGGGGCTGCCGGATTTGCATTCCCACCCGTCCGCAGAAGCACGTACGGATGGGGCACCCGGGGTGAAGAAAACAAAGGCACCTTGGTGCAGGTGGGGCTTTTCTTCGAGGTTCTGGGGCTTAGTCGGGTGGGGATTGCGTCTAAGGGTGGGTGGGTTGCAGGAGAACCCACGATGCTGGACCGAGTCGCGAGCTAAGCGCGTGGCGGGAGGGATTAATTTGAGACGAATTAACTATTTGAGCGTTGTCCTGGGAGGGATGTTCTTCCTGGGGATGAGCGTGGGCGCGGTGGCACAGAGCGGGTCGGCTAAGATGGAGGGTTTGGGTCCGCCGCAGAGCGCACCGCAGCCACCGCCGCCGATGACGATGGATCAGCGAATGGCGCGGTTGACGCAGGTGTTGAATCTAACGCCGGAACAGCAGCAGAAGATTCGTCCGGTGCTGGAGGACGCGCAGGCGAAGATGCAGGCGCTGGCTGCCGATAATGCGACACCGATGGCGGATCGGCAGGTGAAGGCGCAGGCGATTCGCGAGAATGTTCGCACGCAAATTGATGCGGTGCTAACGCCGGAACAGAAGCAGCATGCCGAGGCGATGTCTCAGCATGGGCCGGGCGGACCGGGTATGCCGCCGCCGGCACAACCGCAGTCTCAGCCGCAGCCGTAGAGTGATCGCTGTTATTTGATGGAAGAAAAGGGCCGCGGGAGACCGCGGCCCTTTTCTGCGCAGGTGATCGAAGTTGCGGAAATCTACATCGCATCCGTCCTCAAGTGCGCGTACGGATGGTGCTCCCGGCCGAAGGTGAAGCCGGCGTCGGTGGTGGCGGCGTAGAAAAGCTACAAGCTTAAGAACGAAGGCGATCGGGAATTGGCCCCGGCACGGTCTCTTCCCAGAGTTGCTGAAGGTATTGCACAAGGGTTGGGAATCCAGCCGATTGATCGACGGCCGCGAATTTAGCAGGCTCATTGAACTCAACATTGTTCTTAGAAGACGATATTCTCAGGTTCCAATCCTTCATCACCTGGAGGTTTACGCGCGGTTCATCTCGAAGCCCGTGATGATCGAGGGTCGAAAAAATGATAAGGTGCATCGCCATTCCTGCACGGAAGAGGGAATCGAACTCCTGCTCCATCGCGCGTTGAAGGATGGGCAAGATCATCCTCTTCCACTGGTTCCAATACTCGGTGTCAGGATATTCAGCAATGCGTTCGAAAACCTGCTGCCAGCTTGCACGATTGTCGTCTGGGGTGTGCATGTCTTAATCCGGAGCTAGTTGGTGGGGGTGGCGTCTGGTTGGGAGGTGGCGGAGGGCTTTTGCGGGTGGAGGTGTAGATCCTGTGAGGTGCGGACTAGCTTCCAGATGGCGAAGGCTAGCGAGAGCAGGATGCTGGTCCAGATGACGATGAGGATGGTGGCGGCCCATTTGTCAGAGAAGTGCGACCAGAGGCGGAGAAAGGCGTGGCCGTAGCGGACGCCAATCCAGACGGCGATACAGTGGCGGATGAAGCGGCTGATGGTGAAAGCCCACATGAATTTTTTGCGCGACATGTGAACGGCGCCGGCGGCCAGGACGAAGGGCGAGAGCGGCATGGGCGGAGGAAGAAGCGCGGGGAGAGAGACGGAGAGGATGGCGTGGTCTTCCATCCATTCGGTGACGCGGCCGAGGATGCGTTTGGGAACGTGCTTTTCGAGGAAGGCCATGCCGCCGGCTTGGCCGACTGCGTGGGAGAAGAGGCCTCCAATGGCGGAGCCGAGAGTGGCGATGGCGACGAGGAGAAAGACGTTGGAGTGGGCGGCGGCGAAGACGATGAGGAGGATGTCGGTGACGCCGGGGATGGGGAGGGGGACGAAAGAGCTGTCGACTGCGGAGATGGGGAGCAGGCCGATGAGGCCGAGGTGGCGGAAGAAGTGGATGAAGCCGTGGTGGGCGGCAGGCGCGTTGGCAGCGGGGACCGCTGCGGCCTGGAAGGCGAGGAGCGCGGCGGTCGGTGTGAAGGAGATGCCCATCTGCTGATATGACGTTAGCGGGTGGGGACGGGTTTCGGGGAACTTTTTTGTCCTGCGCGGACGGCGGGAGTTTTGTTCGTGGGTAGGGAGAGAATGAGGGGGAGTCAAAAAAGGTAAACTTGGGGTCTATGCGTAACTTGAGTGGCAATCAGATTCGTGAAGATTTTTTGCGGTTTTTTGAGGGTAAGGGACATCGGCGGGTGCACTCGTCTTCGCTCGTGCCGGCTAATGATCCGACGCTGCTGTTTACCAATGCGGGGATGAATCAATTCAAGGATGTGTTTTTGGGGGCGGAGACGCGGGAGTATTCGCGGGCGGTGTCGTCGCAGAAGTGCGTGAGGGCTGGTGGGAAGCATAACGATTTGGAGAACGTTGGGTTTACGCGGCGGCACCATACGTTCTTCGAGATGCTGGGGAATTTTTCGTTTGGGGATTACTTCAAGAAGGATGCGATTGCGTTTGCGTGGGAGCTGCTGACGTCGGACAACTGGTTTGGGATTGATAAGGACCGCCTGTATGTGACGGTGTTTGAGGGGAATGAAACCGTTCCGAGAGACGATGAGGCGGAGCGGCTTTGGATTGAGATTGGGGTGCCGAAGGAACGGATCTTTGGCATGTCGGCGAAGGATAATTTCTGGCAGATGGGGGATACGGGGCCTTGTGGGCCTTGTAGCGAGATTTTTTATGATCTTGGGTTGGCGGCTTCGGAGACGGGGGAGGATAAGCCGTTTCCTGAGGATGATCAGCGGTACATGGAGATTTGGAATCTCGTGTTCATGCAGTTTGATCGGAGTAGTGATGGGGTGCTGACTCCGCTGCCGAAACCTTCGATCGATACGGGGATGGGGTTGGAGCGGGTGGCGGCGGTGTTGCAGGGGAAGCTCAGCAATTATGAGAGTGATTTGTTTACGCCGCTCTTGGCTCGCGCCATGGAGCTCACTGGCTTCACACCCGCGTCTCAGAAGCGAAACGTGGGGCACCCGGACTCGTTGTCCGTTGAGGAGATGGCGGTTA
>Ga0302313_10000500_pt1 | contig 35170 bp, 23 predicted proteins | sample III_Palsa_N2_2_FD_200454 | JGI IMG/M metagenome (GOLD analysis project Ga0302313, IMG submission 200454) | Peat permafrost microbial communities from Stordalen Mire near Abisko, Sweden - III_Palsa_N2_2 | ecosystem: Environmental > Terrestrial > Soil > Palsa > Peat permafrost | place: Sweden...
TGCAGGCGCGTATTCTTCAATTTGGAGCGAAATTCCAGTTCTGAGGAATGGGAGGGTTGATGCTGGTAGTCAACCCTCCTGCGCTTCTCCATGAACTGAGCTGTTTCAGTTCGCTTGATAATCGGGCGTTTCAACGAGATTAGAGATTCATGGCTTCCGACAGACCCACGAACGAAGAGAGTGCGAAGAGGCCTGCGTTTCCGGCACCGGTCTATCGTGACAACGTCCTCGAACAGGTGTTTGCCGATGCGAAGCGGTACTTTCTTGAGCCGTTGCTTGAGATTGAGTACGCGCACACGCTGATGCTGGCGCAGCAGAAGATCGTGCCGGGAGCGGAAGCGGCGCAATGTCTGCGGGCACTGGATGATCTGGATCTGGAGGCGATCCGCAACGAGCCTTATGATGGAACATTTGAAGACCTTTTTTTTCTGATCGAACACAAACTGGCAGCGACTTGTGGTGCTGAGGTTGCCGGGAAGATGCATACCGGGCGTAGCCGCAACGATATCGATCTGACCATGTATCGCATGGTGTTGCGGGGCCTTCTGCTCGAGGTACAGGCTTGTCTGCTGCAACTGCGTGAGCAGCTCGTAGAGCTTGCATGGGAGCATCGCGCTTCGCTGATGCCGGCATATACGCATAATCAACCGGCGCAACCTACGACGCTGGGTCACTACCTGATGGCGTACATCGAGGTGCTGGAGAGAGACTCGGAGCGGGTACTGGCGGCGTTTACTCGCGTGAACCGCAACCCGCTGGGTGCCTGCGCGATTACGACTACGGGTTTCCCCTTGGACCGGCATATGACGGAGCGGCTCCTGGGATTCAGCGGGCTGCAGGTAAACTCGTTTGGAGCGATCGCCGCGGTGGATTACCTGATTGAAAGCTGCTCGGTGTTGGCGGTTTCAATGGTGTCGCTGGGACGATTTGTCCAGGATCTTCTATTGTGGTCGACAGCGGAGTTCAACTATATTCGACTGTCTGACGCGTATGTTCAGATCTCGAGCATCATGCCGCAGAAGCGTAACCCGGTTCCGCTGGAGCATGTGCGAATCCTGGCAAGCCGAGCATTGACGGAGTCGCAGGGCGTGCTCGGATGCCTGCACAATACGCCGTTTGCTGACATGAACGATGCGGAAGATGATCTGCAGCCAGTGGTATATACGGCGTTCGAAGATGGTCGACGTAGCCTCCGGCTGATTGCTGGTGCCCTGGAAGAGGCAGAGTTCAATACGGAACGAATGGCGTCAGCTGCAAACTCCCACTTCTTGTCGGTGACCGAGTTAGCCGATACGCTGGTTCGGTCGCTTGGGATCAGCTTTCATGCGGCGCATCAAATCGTCAGCGCGGCGGTCAGGCAGATGAGCGTTCAGGGCACGGGGTACGATCCGGACGCAATGACGGAGCTTATTTCGACGGCGATCTCCAACATGACGGATCAGGCATGGAAGCTGCCGACGGAGAAGATACGCAGCGCGCTCGATCCGCAGAACTTCGTCGATGTGCGATCACTGCCGGGCGGACCGGCATTGAGTGTGCTTGAGCCTGAAATCCTTCGTGCGCGGGAGCAGGTGCGGACGGAACGAAAAGAACTTCAGACAGAGCAGGACCGTCTTGGTACGGCGCACAAGGAGCTTCGCACCGAGGTTGAACGCCTTATCCATGCCTAAGTTGAGTGCAGCCGGCCACTCGCGGGCTATAGGTGCCGTTTCGAAATGATCCCTGCCGATGTAACGGCTTCGACGGAGAGAGCGCATCCTCGACTGCAACGTGGTCTGAGCACCAAAGCTGCGTTGGGTATCAACATCATCGACATGGTCGGCGTAGGTCCTTTTGTAACGCTGCCTATGATCGTGGTTGCGATGGGTGGACCGCAGGCGATGCTGGGATGGATCGTTGGCGCGTTGCTTTCACTGTGTGATGGGTGCATCTGGTCAGAGCTGGGGACGGCTTATCCCGAAGCGGGTGGATCGTATGCTTACCTGAAACATCTTTATGGTGAAAGGTCGCTGGGGCGGCTGTTCGCATTTCTTTATGCGTGGCAGTTGCTGTTTTCAGCGCCGCTTTCGATTGCGTCAGGGTGTTTGGGATTCTCGCAGTACGCGGCGTACATGCTGCCGTTTACATACCGGACATACACAGTGACGGTGCTGCATGTGCCGATTGTGCTGGGAGTTCAGACGGCGCTGGCGATGGGAATCTGCCTGTTGGCCGTGACTGTGCTGCATCGCGATATACGTTCGATGAACCGTCTCTTTCAATGGCTGGGAGGCGCGGTTCTGCTGATTCTCGCGGCCATCATTGTGATTGGCATGAGTCACTTTCATGCCTCGCAGGCTTTCAGCTTTCCGGCAGGGGCGTTTCATCTCAACCATGCTTTCTTCGATGGGTTGGGGCTGGGGCTGCTGATTTCTGCCTATGACTATTGGGGTTATTACAATGTCTGCTTTCTGGGTTCGGAGGTGCGCGACCCGCAGCGAACAATTCCACGTGCGGTGCTCGGGGCAATTGCTGTCGTGGCGACTCTGTATACGTTGATGAACATCAGCGTGCTTGGGGTGATTCCCTGGCACGAATTTACCGTCGGAGCGACGAGCATGGAGTTGCGGAAGGTGACGCTGGCAGTATTTATGCAGCGTGCTTATCCGGGCACGCTGGGGCAACATGCAGCGCTTATTGCTGCGGCGCTGATCTCGTTTGCTGCTGCTTCTTCAGTGCTGGCGCTGCTGTTGGGCTACTCACGCATTCCTTATGCGGCGGCACGGGATGGCAACTTCCCTGCATTTTTTGGGCGGCTTGATCCCAAGCGGAATGTGCCTAATGTGTCTCTGCGCATATTGGCGGCTATGACGGTCTTCTGCTGTTTGTTTCGTCTGCAGGAAGTTATCTCAACGCTGGTTGTGATCAGAATTCTGTTTCAGTTTCTGTTGCAGGGAATTGCGGTGCTATTGCCACAACACCGTCGACTGCGGCGTGGAGGGACGTTCCGGATGCCGGTATATCCGTTGCCCGCATTACTGGCATTGTCAGGGTTTCTCTTTATCCTGCTGTCGAGGCCGAACTTCTTGCATGAGATGCGAACTGCTGGGATCATTCTGCTTGCTGGAGTCGCTGTATATGGAATCCGTGTTATGAAGACGCCAATGCAGCCGGTGTCTAGAAAGGGTGAGGGGTAGAGGCGCGGCAAGCAGGTCCTTCGACTACGTTTGACACAAGAAAGCTGCGCCAAACGTCGCTCAGGATCAAAATTCTGAGGAAAATGGAACTCCTATGGAACGTACTCGCCATGCGCCGCCGCTGAAGCGGATTTCCGTCGTAGTAAGCGGCGCAATTTCAATGCGTAAGAATGTATCGAGTGGCGCTTGTAAGGCATGCACAACTGCTGCACGAACCACTGAAGCGTGAGTGACAACTATTGCAATGCCGGCATCTCTCTGAGTATTGAGCCAGACACCAACTCTTGTCATCAAATCGCAAAATGACTCGCCTCCGTGAGGTGCTGCAGTCACATCGCTCAGCCACTCGGAGAGCCCTGAAAGCTCTTGCGTTTGCAGGGATTCAAGAGAACGCCCACGCCAACGGCCAAAATCGCAATCGCACAGCTCTGACGTTTCAGTTGCGGCCAATCCAAGGGCTTCCGCAGTCTGCCGAGTGCGATGCTCCGGTGCAGTCAACATACGGGCGTTTCGCGGCGCCTTCCATGGAATGTTCGCCAATGTGGCACGTGTCTGCAAATCGAGCGGCTCATCCAGCGGGAAGACTCCGGCCTTCTGCTCCCGCGTAGCTGGATGACTTATTAGCGTGATGTGAGTTGGTGCGACAATTGGGCTCATAGCGGCGCAGGTGCTATCTTATAGGGAATCGTCTGCGTTACACTAGATTTCACCTGCGCTACGCGGGCGAGTCAGTCGAAGGAGATTCAGCATGGCATCGCATAATACAAGCACTATTTCTCAGCCGGCATTTCCTACGATTCCTCTGTCCGAGATTACTCCCTGGGCCGTATTTGGCGGGCTTTTGTTACTGCTTGTGATCTACTTCGTTGGCGCGGAGCAGGGCGCGACCAGCATGATGCATGGCCGTACGATCCATGAATTCGTCCATGACGGCCGCCATCTCCTCGGCTTTCCCTGCCACTAAATCACAGATTCTCATCGCAACGGAACCTTCATGACTCGTAGCCTGCTCGTTCGCGGCATGTTGGTTGGCATTGTGGCTGGCCTGCTTGTCTTCTTTTCCGCCCGTTGGCTTGGCGAGCCGCAGGTTGATCGAGCCATCGCTTTTGAAACCGCTGCTGATCAGGCAAGGGGCGAAGCTCAAGATCCCGAGGTCTTCAGCCGGCATGTTCAAAAGACAGTTGGGCTGCTAACGGCGGTCGTTTTTTATGGGGCGGCTTTGGGTGGTATCTTCGGCCTCGTCTTCGCTTACTCCTATGGGCGCATAGGGCCTGTTCGTCCACGTTCGCTCGCTGCTTTTCTGGCTGGGCTTGGCTTCATTGCGATCACGTTCGTTCCCAGCCTCAAATATCCTGCGAATCCACCTTCCGTTGGCAATCCTGAGACGATTGGCGTGAGAACGGTGGCCTTTTTCCTAATGATTTCGATCTCCATGATCTCCATGATCCTTTCTCTGAAGGTAAGCCGGTACTCCATGCGCCGGTTCGGGGGCTGGAACGGAGTGCTTCTGGCAACGGGGTTTTTCCTGGCGCTCGTTGTAGCGTCCATGCGCCTGCTTCCTGCGATTAACGAGGTTCCTGCGGGTTTTCCCGCAGATGTGCTGTGGCATTTTCGCCTCGCGTCGTGGGCAATCCAGCTGATACTTTGGGCTTCTATCGGGCTGCTTTTCGGATGGCTCACTGAGCGTGATGAGCGTTGGGCGAACGCTGTCGCATAGCAGCGTCGCCTACCGTTAGAAACGGCTACTCACGTGATACAAATGAGGTAACCCACGGTGCCCGAATTGGGCTTAAAAGGGAAGTCCGGAGAGATGCCGGCGCGGTCCCGCCACTGTAAACAAAGAGACGCCACCTGCACATACCACTCGGTTGAGTGACCGGGGAAGGAAGGTGGTCGACACGCAAGTGTCGCTTTGAGCCAGGAGACCTGCCAGGGTTTATGTTGCAACGTTCTGCGGAGAACAGACGCCTTGCGCACTACTGCCGTTCCTTTAGAAGATAACTCGCGCCTGTCTTATCCCCATGCTTTTACGGCGGCTCCGCCTATGCAACGACACTCGCGTCGCGCCTTTATGGGCGCTCTTTTTTGCCTGTTCTCGACCCGGCCACTGCACGGGCAACAAAAGCCGGACCGCATCGTCTCCACGGCGCCGAGCATTACAGAGGCTCTCTTCGCGCTGGGTCTTGGCGATCAGGTTGTTGGCGTTTCGCAGTATTGCAACTATCCGTCTCAAGTTGTGAGGTTGCCCAAGGTGGGCACCTACATCAAGCCTGACCTTGAAGCGATTGCCCGGCTCGTTCCCGATCTGGTGGTGTTGCAAACTGCTCCACCCGATTTAAAGGATCGCCTCAAGGCTCTAGGCATTGTCTTCGTTGAGGTACCTCATGGCACGCTTGAAGATGTCTTCACCGGCATTCAGATCATTGCAAAAGCGACGGGAACGCCAGAGCGATCAGCTGCGCTGATTAATCGTATTCAAGGGTCGCTGCAGGCAATTCAGGCGAAAGCCCGCGTTCTGCCATCGCCTCGGGTTGTCGCTATTCTCAACCGTAAGCAGGGCACTCTCACAGATCTGACAGCAGTAGGTCCTGACAACTATATGAACCAAATTCTCCAGATCGCCGGAGCGGTCAACGTCCTCGCAAAGTCCGGTGTGCCACGCTATCCGCACATATCGCTGGAGACGATCATCAGTGAAGATCCAGATGTAATTCTAGATTTGAGCAGTTCGCAGGATAGCGAATCGGAGCGGCAGGTAGAACGAGCGGCAGTGCTTGCGTTATGGGGGCAAAACCAGTCGTTGAAGGCTGTCCACAGTGGACATGTTTACTTCGGTACATCCAATGTGCTGCTCGTTCCAGGTCCTCGCGCTCCTGAGGCCGCAGAGGCTCTATTCGACTTTATGCACAGCAACCCTGGAGAGAAGAAAAGTTGAACCACGTTCTCGCGATCGAAGATCTCAGTTTTTGGCACGGTGCGCGCCAGATCATTCAACGCGCTACGTTTCGTGCGCAGGCTGGTGAATTTGTTGCGTTGCTTGGAGTCAACGGTGCAGGCAAAAGCACGTTGCTCGATATTCTCGCTGGCTTGCGAAAGGCTCAGTCTGGAACTGTTGAAGTTGAGGGCCGCGATCAGCGTCAGTGGAGTCCTCGTGACCTCGCGCAACGCGTCAGCCATCTTCCGCAGGCTGTAAATTCAGATCTTCCGTTTACCGCAGAGCAACTCGTCGCGATGGGACGATACCCACACACGGATCGCTGGTTCGAATCTGAGGAAGATCATAAGTTGATCCAGCAATCGATGGAACGCGCATATTGCTGGCAGCATCGCTATCGCACCTTCAGCACACTGAGTGGTGGAGAGCGTCAGCGCGTTTTGTTGGCGGCATGTCTTGCTCAGGATGCTTCGACGCTTCTTCTGGACGAGCCCTCAACATTTCTTGACATAGAGCAGCAACTGCACTGTTTTTCGATCCTTCGTGAAGAAGCACAACAGGGTAAGCTCTGCATCGCCGTCACGCATGATCTGAATCTAGCCCTCACGCATTGCACGCGCCTCATTATTCTCGCGGACGGTGTGATAACGCATGATTTTTCTGCCTCGCAAGCACATGAAGATCAGTCATGGCTGAGTCTCTTCTCGTCGCGGCTGAGAATCGATCGGACGCCAGCCGGCACTCCATGGATCTGGTATCAATGAACAATCTTCGCGCAGCTTCGAACGCCTCTCGCAACAACCTTGTTGCATCGGTCGCCACATTTTTTGCGGCTGCCGTGCTGTTGCCATGGATTGGTGCGGGTCCTATCAGTCTCACGCATGTTCTGCATCGTGAGGCGCCTGACTACAACATCCTCATTCAGCTTCGCGTAACGCGCACATTGCTTGCACTGCTTGCCGGTGGAGCTCTGTCGCTTGCGGGCTCGCTTTTTCAAGCGATGCTGCGCGACGCACTCGCCACTCCTTATACGCTTGGCATAACAGGCGGCGCTTCACTTGGTGCGGTCGCTGTTATTGCCGGTGGTTGGTCGACGATCTGGGGTATTCCCGGCACATGGTTTGGAGCACTTGCCGGTTCGTTTTCCGTAATGAGCCTGGTAGTCGGCGGGTCGCTTCACGTCCGTCGAATTTCTGCTTCCAGCATGTTGCTGACCGGCATCGCCATTAATAGCGTATGCGCTGCATGCATTATCGTGCTCGGTGGATACTCCGGGATGTCTCGCTCCTTCTCGATAGCCCACTGGCTTATCGGAAGCATCGATTCGACCAGCTACACATCACTCTCAGTCCTCTCATTCATGGTTGTGCTTCTTGGTGGCGTCATTCTGATTCAGTCGCGCAGTTGGAACCTATTGGCGGTGGGCGAACAGTGGGCGGCTTCTCGTGGCGTCCGCGTAACAACGGTGATGCGGACTGGATATATCGCTGGATCGATTATGGTTGCCGGGGCGATTGCTCTCACCGGGCCCATTGGCTTTGTGGGACTGATTGTGCCGCATCTCGTCCGAAGAAAAGTAAGCGCCGACCATAGGGTATTGCTGCCTTGCGCGTTTTTCTTTGGCGGAGCTCTTCTCGCTCTATGCGATGCCGTCGGTCGCGTTCTGATCGCCCCGGCCGAGATTCCTGCTGGCGCTATGCTGGCGCTTATCGGAGGCCCCTACCTTGTATGGATCATTCGGCAACGAAAGCCATTGGAGGAAGCTTAGTTATGTCAACCTCACACCGCCAACGTGTCACCCGTGCGGATGGACGAGCTTTCAATATCGTGCAACATCGCGCCCATCTTACGTATTGCGCTACAGGATGCTGTTGCGGAATTACCGAGCGCGGTTATGCTGCCGTGCCCATCGATGTTTATAAGGATGAGTGGTTACGACGAAAGATGCGCCAGGATGTTCACCTTACAAAGGGTGGATGTCTTGGCCCATGCGCTCTGGCGAATGTTGCCAGTCTCGTTTTCGATGGCAAGAGTATCTGGTTTCACTCCGTCAACAGCGAGTGGCAGGTTCGCCAGATCTTTGAATATATCGACTCCATGCTGAAGGCTGATCGTTTTGTCCAGCCTCCGGCAGAGTTGAGCGAATATGTCTTTAACTATTACGACTGGGACGTTCGATTGCCCAGTATGCCCGATGCCCTGACACAGTTGGAAACAGTGCAGCCCAACGGCGCGGTGATGCTTCTCTCGCATGCCGACACGGATCTTTTAACGCTTATCCGAGCCTCCGAGTCGCTTCCCGAAGGGCTGAAGGTCAGTGGCTTCTCGCTGAATGCTTTGCGGAATGAAGATCAGATGGATGTTCTGATCTCAGGCGAGATGAGCAAAGCTAAAGTGATCGTCGTTCGTTGTCACGGTCCTCTCAGTTGCATTCCAGGTTTTGACTACCTTAAGGCGGCTTGTATAACCCGCGGCCAGTCGCTAGTGCTGGTGAGTGGCACTGGTGATAACACCTCAGAGTTCTCCGAAACTATCAATACGCCCGCTGATGTAATGCAGACTGCCGCGCAATATCTTGGTCTGGGTGGAGTTGCCAACTTTGGTGAATTTTTCCGTTTCCTCTCTGATCGCCTGATGCTTACTGGTTACGGTTATGCTTCTGCAAGTTCTATGCCAGAGCATGGCATCTACCTACCAGAGATGGACGTTGCAACTTCTGAAGACTGGCAACGGCAGGCTGATTCGGCGAAACCGACTGTGGCTGTTCTCTTCTATCGAGCACATCGTATGAGCGGCAACACAGGCTTCATCGATGCTATTGCCGAAGCGTTGCAGAGCAAAGGTATTAATGCGCTCTGTGTGTTCACCTCAAGCCTCAAGTCGATGGAGAATGGCAAGCCAGCGGCATTCCGCATTATCGAAGGACGCGCCGATGTTCTTATTTCAACGTTGTCCTTTGCTCTTGGAGAGGTCAACACTGGTGCCGTGACGCTTCCAGGTGAAGCCGTTAACTCACTCGAACAACTCGGCATCCCTGTCATTCAAGCAATTGCGAGCGGTATGCCTCGCGGTGCATGGGAGGGTTCGCGTCGTGGCCTCAATGCTCTCGACACGGCAGTCAACGTTGCGATCCCCGAATTTGATGGCCGTATCATCACAGTTCCGGTGTCGTTCAAAGAGCGGACTGCAACGGGCACAGAAAACCTCTATGCCGCGCACGAAGACGGGGTCGAACGCGTTGCAGGCATTGCGTCGCGTCTCGTGGCACTGAGGCATACACCGAATAGTGAGAAGCGCATCGCCTTCGTGCTGACGAACTCCGCGGCAAAGGCATCGCAGGTCGGTGGCGCTGTTGGGCTTGACTCTGCGGCAAGCTTGCTCACGACACTTCAGGCCATGCGCGCAAGGCGATATAGCGTGCCTGCATTGCCTGATAACTCTGACGAGCTGATGATGAACCTTCTGCAACGCGGAACATACGATGAAGTTCATCCGCTTAATCCTGCGCAGGCAAAACGTTTATCTCGCTCGGCATATCGAAAAATTTTCAGTTCTTTCCCGGATCGCCCAGCTCGTCGAATGCAGGACTTTTGGGGACAGCCGCAGGAGCATGGTCCGAGTGTGCTTCCAGCAAAGAAGACTGACAGGAAGCTATTGCCAACTATTGGGGGCAAGATTGTTGCTATCGAACAAGAGGAGCCGTGGGGTGATGAACACGACTATCTGTTTGCCGCGATGGAGCTTGGCAACGCACTTATTGCGTTGCAGCCGCCACGCGGTTATGGTCTCGATCCAGATGCTATTTATCACACACCCGATCTCCCGCCGACGCATCACTATACCGCCTTCTATCGCTGGCTCGCGACACCGCAAATCGAAGGTGGTTGGGGTGCAGATGCCATTGTGCACATGGGAAAGCATGGAACGCTTGAATGGCTTCCGGGTAAGGGTATTGGGCTTTCTGGCGAATGCTATCCCGATCTGCTGCTCGGCGATCTTCCGCTTGTTTACCCCTTTATTCTGAATGACCCCGGTGAAGGCAGCCAATCGAAGCGACGCGCGCATGCTGTCATCATCGACCACATGACACCGCCGATGACTACAGCTGAAACTTACGGAGCGTTGGCTGAGTTGAATCAGCTCGTCAATGAGTACTACTCCGTAGAAAAGCTGGACCCGGTGAAGCTTCCATATCTGCAACAGCAGATATGGGATCTGGTGCAGCGCACAAACCTTAAAGCCGATCTCGATATGAAGACGATGCTCACGCGGGAGCGAGGCGATCATACCCATGAATGGGACGATGCGCTAACGCCTGAAGGCATCCCTGTAACGCTGGCTTCGATGACAGGCAATGAAGTGGCCCACCTGATCGAAGATCTTGATGGCTATCTCTGTGAGCTGGGCATGGCGCAGATTCGAGATGGATTGCATATCCTTGGCCAGATACCACCGCTTCCAGAGATGCTTCGCTCCCTCACGCGGCTCTCAAATATTGGTGTGCCCGGCTTGCAGGCCAGTCTCTCAACGGTCTTTGGCTTTGATCTCGCCATTCTGCTCGACAAGCCAGGGGAACGTCTTAGCGAAGCCCAGCCGCTTCTGGGCATCACCTGCTATGCAAATGCCGATGTGCTTGAAGTTCTTGATCGTGCCTCTCTTGATCTTTTCATCATGCTCGAAACATTTGGCTTTCGTGTCGAAACGATCGACAACGTGCAGCGTGCTATTCTCGGCGCTGAATCGGAAGACATCACAGCCGCCCTAACCTTCGTTTGTTGTGAACTTGTTCCTCGTCTCGAACAAACCAATGACGAGATTGAACATGTACTCGATGCTCTCGAAGGGAAGTATATTCCGGCAGGGCCAGCAGGAGCGCCGACGCGCGGCATGGCTCACGTTTTGCCCACAGGACGCAACTTCTATGCTGTCGATCCGCGCGGGTTGCCATCGCAGGCCGCATGGCGAGTCGGGCAACAGCTTGCACGCGAGGTGATTGCGCGTTTCCATAAAGAAGAAGGCAAGTTTCCGGAGATGATGGGCCTCAGTGTCTGGGGAACTTCGCAGATGCGCACTCAGGGAGATGATATTGCTGAAGCGTTCGCTCTGCTCGGGGTACAACCGGTATGGAACCCTCAGTCTCGCCGGCTTGAAGGTGTTTCCACCATTCCACTTGGGCAACTCGGGCGTCCTCGAGTCGACGTAACGTTGCGCATCAGCGGGTTCTTCCGCGACGCCTTTCCGCATCTTATAGAACTGTTTGATCAAGCTGTTTCGCTTGTGGTGGGTCTCGATGAACCGCTCGATCAAAACTTTCCTCGCAAACATTATCTTGCGGATATCGAAGCGCATAAGGATATGCCTGACCATGAAGCAGAAGCACAGGCTCGCTATCGAATTTTTGGCTCAAAGCCGGGTTCGTATGGGGCTGGTATTTTGCCGCTGATCGAGACTGGTAACTGGAAAAACGATCACGACTTTGCTCGCGCCTTTCTCGCATGGGGAGGCTATGCCTATGGCAAGGGGGTAGATGGAGTTGATGCACAGCCTGTGTTTGCTGAACGCCTGAAGTCCATCGAGGTTGCCCTTCACAATCAAGATAATCGCGAACACGATATCTTCGATTCGGACGACTACTTCCAATTTCACGGCGGCATGGTTGCGTCTATTCGTGCACTCACTGGCAACCAACCTAAAGCTTACTTCGGCGATAGTTCGCGCCCTGAATCCGCACAGGTTCGCGATCTGAAGGAAGAGGTGCTGCGTGTTTATCGTTCACGCGTCGTCAATCCGAAGTGGATAGAAAGCATCAAGCGTCATGGCTACAAAGGCGGCCTTGAGTTGGCCGCGACGGTCGATTACATCTTCGGCTTTGATGCAACAGCGCATGTTGCTCCTGACTTTGTGTACGAAGGACTTGCCGAGCACTATGCGCTTTCATCGGAGATGCGTAAATTCTTCGAAGCCTCGAATCCGTGGGCGCTCAATGCTATCGCCGAGCGTTTGCTCGAAGCAGCAAAACGAGAACTATGGGAAGCACCTTCGCCGGAGACGCTCGAAGCCCTCCGGGGTGTTCTTCTCGACACAGAAACCCTGCTCGAAGCACAAGGTGAGCAGAAAGGCGAGGCCGTTCTATGAAACCAGCGACCTATCCTTTCGCCGCCATCGTGGGTCAAGAGGAGATGAAGCTCGCGCTCCTGCTTGCGGCCGTCGATTGGCGTCTTGGCGTTCTGCTGCGAGGAGACAAGGGCTCCGGCAAGACAACTGCGGCACGCGGTCTGGCGTCGCTTCTGCCGAAGCCTGCGCCTTTCATTAATTTGCCTATCGGCGCGACGGAAGACCGGCTTCTTGGAGGGTTGCACATAGAGCGCATGCTCAAAGGAGACCCGATCCTTAAGCCTGGACTACTATCAGAGGCACACGGCGGTGTTCTATACGTCGACGAAGTTAACCTGCTGCCCGCTCACCTGGGCGATGCTTTACTTGATGCTGCTGCCAGTGGCATTCATGTCGTTGAACGCGAGGGCTTCAGCGCATCGCAGGCGGCTGAGTTTGTCTTGCTTGGGAGTATGAATCCTGAAGAGGGATCGTTACGACCGCAACTACTTGATCGATTTGCTCTCTCAGTTACGATCAGTGCTCCAACAGAGATTGCTCAACGGCAAATAGTAATAGAACGCCGTATAGATTTTGAGCGCGACCCCAAACGCTTCGTTGCTGGGTGGTCTGAGGAAGAGAGCGCACTTCGAAAGCAGATCGAAGATGCGAGAGAGAGCCTGCGAAGTATCGTCTGTTCCACTGAAATACTGCAGCAGGTCTGCACGCTGGTTTGTGAGAAGGGTGGCCGGTCGCTGAGAACGGATCTCGCGGTTATGCGCGCGGCTATTGCCTATGCGGCATTGGCGGGTGAGAAAACTGTGAAACCGGACCATGTTGAGGCCGTACTGCCACTAGCCCTCGGTCATCGCATCCACGACAATAGGCATCCGCCCCAACCGCCAAAGTCAGTTCCACCTGCTCCGCAAAAGCCGACTGCTGAGCAAGAAACATCCCCTAAAAATGACTCGCAAAAGACCGTCGAACATATCTTCGTCCCTCACGCAACAGAGGCTCCGGCACTGCGGCCTCGGAATACAACCGATGATGAAGTAGATAGCGCTTCCGGCAAAGAGAGCAGCCGAGGTCCAGCGACCAGTTCGCGCAGATCGGATGATCCTCAAGAGCTTGATCTCCGGGCCACGCTGGCTCATACATTGCAGCGGACTGGTTCATTTCAGCCGCTCGCTTCAGATTTACACGAACGCATACGGACGCGGGGGACGGGGGTGCGATATTTATTTGTCATCGACTCCAGTGGTTCGCATGCGGTTCGCGAACGAATGCGGTTGGTCAAAGGGGCAGCGCTGAGCTTGCTGAGCCGTTCCTTCAAGCGAGGAGATGAAGTTGCGATCATTGTTTTCCGCGGGACATCTGCGGAGGTATCGCTTGAACCAACATCAAATCTTGCCGACGCTGTGACAACGCTTGAGTATCTTCCAACCGGTGGAAGAACACCACTGGCCCACGGACTTCAGTTGGCAAAATCGTATGTGAGCCCTAAGGCTGTCCTCATCCTCATGACAGATGGCCGTGCTAACTATCCCTTGCATGACGGTGACGCCTGGCAGGAAGCTCTTGAAGAGGCTGCAGGATTCGGATGCGCGGCATTAGTAGTCGATACCGAGACCTCAGCCAATCCGATTGGTCATGCGGAGACAATCGCGAATGTTTTGCAGGCAAGCTGCGTGGGTCTGGAGGCACTGGAATCTGTTGGCGATCTGACCATTGAACTCTTTGCCACGCGATCTAAGACGTCATAAGTGCTGGCAGCATCCGTCCAAATGGATGGATGCTGCGAGGTGCGTGCTTGGTCGCCGTCGATGAAACGGCCGCGGCGTGGATCGGCGCGCCTTCGATGACACCATCCAGATTCATCTTGATGGCGATGGAGGCGCTAGCGTTGGGCCATAGGCTCCCTGGCGAACGCTAGCCAGATAAGTCAAGGTTTTATTGTGAATCTAGAGGCTCGGGATTACTGCTGACAATTTGGAAAGCACATTTGGATTGTGGCTCCTCCACCTTTTCTGTTGGAGGCATGCACTTCTCCATCATGAAGTTTTACAGCGCGTTCGGTAATTGCCAAACCAACACCGAATCCGCCGGTTTCCGGGCTACGAGCATGATCTACGCGATAGAAGGGACGAAACACATCTTTGATTTCGGACTCTGGAATGCCAGGCCCATGGTCTGATATCTCGACCAAAGCTACGCGCCCATTGCTGCCCTTTGTGCTTGAGAGACGAATCTCGATTTCGGAACCGCTGTCTGTATATCGAATGGCATTGCGAACGACGTTTTCGACCGCGCGATAAAGCATTTCCCGGTTACCACGGATCGAGCAGGCTTCATCCATCTGGAGGCGCACGGAGCAGTGTCGTTGATTTGCTTCATACTCTGCATCTGGAACGATCTGCTCCAGAAGTCCATCAAGTGAGACCAGCTCAAATGGCTCGATTTTCTCGACCGCCTCCATGGAAGACAGTTCGAGCAGCTGTTTGATCAGTCGATTGAGATTGTGCGCTTCCTGTTCAATGCGGCTGAGGTGGACTTCGGTCTCTGGCGTTCCATCTTCCCGGGCCAACTCCAACGCGACACTCAATCTTGCAAGAGGGGAACGCAATTCATGCGAAACATCTCGCAGCAACAATCGCTGTGCGCCTACCAGCGATTCCAATCTCTCGGCCATGTGATTGAAGTCTTGAGCTAGCGCGCCAAACTCATCTCCCTTAGAAAAACGGGATTGCGGTTTGAACCCGCTTACTCGTGTGTTCAAGTTACCTCGTGCCAGTTCCCGTGCCGCTTTTCTCAATCGCACCAGCGGGCGAGTGAAGAGAAGCACAAGGATGAACGTCGTGACTCCGCCAACAGCGATAGCGACCGGTAATTGCGGAAACGCGAAACGGAACAAGTGTGAATGCAACCCAAGCCTGTCCGGTATATGTGGCCGGCTGAGCAAAAAAACGTAATTTGTGCCATTCGGCGTGGTGACAGGCACACTCCATACATATCTCAGCCCTTCTTGCTTTCCCGTAATATGCTGTTGGGATGTGGCTTCGATCTGTTCATTGGGGCTCTGCGAGGGTGGGCAAAGTGGCCTGCCGCTACTATCTGCTAATGTGATGGTCTGAGAGTGCCCTGTGGCGTAGCCACCAACGGCGTCGCAGCCGCCCTTCTCAAAAGCCATGGCGCTTTCTTGCGCTTCATTGCGCAGACTGCTAAAGAGGAAATTCGAGAGAATACCGGGGCTCGGAAAGCGCTGGCGCAAGATAAAAGTGGTCGATATCACGAAGATCAGGCTCTGCGCGACCCACAGGATGGCAAATATCTTTAGAAAAAGACCTCGCATCGTTCATTCCTTCATGTGTGATTAGTCTCTGTGCAGAACAAATTGGTATCCCGCACCGCGGACCGTCTTCACCCGCTCATCGCTCACGCCGTCTCCGCCAAGTTTCCGCCGCAAACGGCTTACATGCATATCCAGGCTCCGGTCGAAGGGGTTGAACTTGCGGCCGAGCGCACTTTCGGCGAGTTCTTCTCGTGCCACGACTTTGCCGGAAGATCGCATCAGGGTCTCGAGCAACGCAAACTCGACATCCGTCAGTTCAAGCCTTTCTCCGTTCTGGAGAACCGTTCGCGCGGCCGGATCAAGCTGAAGATCCTCAATGCACAAAGAGGCCGACACGTTGTTGTTGGTTGTGACAAGGGTGCTCCTTCGGATGATTGCCCGCATCCGCGCGAGCAACTCCCGTGGATTGAAGGGTTTCGGAAGGTAATCGTCGGCGCCTATCTCTAGACCAATAATCCGGTCGACGTCCTCTCCTTGAGCAGTTAGCAGGAGAACATTGGTTGTGGATACAGCCCGGATCCGTCTGAGCACCTCAAATCCATCCAAGCCAGGCAGCATGACGTCGAGAAGGATCAGAGCCCAGGGCTTTTCGTGCGCGGCTTGAAGTCCGGTATCGCCCCGATGAGCTGTAGAAACCATAAATCCATACCGGCCAAGGTAATCGACGAGCATTTGGCAGAGGTGAGTGTCGTCGTCAATCAATAGAACTTCTGCCACAAAATTCCCCCGTCCCTCTGAGACTATCGCGTTGCCGAGAGAAAGACTCTGTCGAACTGTAACAAATGGTCACAAAAGCTGTGACATTTCTTTACATTGCGTTACCCGTTATGACCGCACGTATTCCGCAATCGTTGTCTTCTGATAGTGACGTAACGCCAGTTGCAAATCCGGATTGAGTCCGGCGCAACAGCAATCAAGCGACCGAAGATCATGAGGCTTGCGATGATACAGAGTATTGAGCAAACGGGGGTTGTCGAGAGCGACAATGCAAGAATTGTAAGCGGACTCCAGGTTCAAAGCCCTGAGTTGCTTCATGAACTGATTGACATGTATCAGCATCGGCTAATGCGATACCTGACGCATTTGACCGGCAGGAAAGACGAAGCCGAGGATTTGTTTCAGGAAGTTTGGCTGAGGGTGCTGCGCTCGGGCTCCAGCTATAACGGTACAGCTCCTTTTGATTCATGGCTGTTTACCATCGCACGTAACCTCTTCTTCGATCTCAAACGCCGTCACCGGCCGGTCGTGAGCCTGGAAGAAATGAATCAGACCGAAGACGGTCTGTCTTTATTCGAGGTTGCGGAAGGAAGGCCTTCCCCTTTGGAGCAATTTCAAACACTAGAAGATACTGACAGCCTAAATAGAGCGATCGTTGCCCTAAGCGCGGAACAGCGTGAAGTCCTGAGGCTTCGGTATCAGGAAGAATTGGCACTCAATGAGATCGCTTTTCTTACACACGCATCCCTTTCTACAGTGAAATCAAGGGTCTATCGTGCTGTAGCGGCATTGAAATCACAACTGCAAAAATTCCGCTAGGATTGTGGCGGAAGCACGGTTGCTGCTGCGAACACCACGAATTTTATGGTGAAATGCCGATCCGGGCTATTCTCGCGATGAGCATTTTCTCCTGCCGATCCTCCATGTGTGGTTCTCATGCGAGAACTCGCTTCGGGATTCATTAATAGGGGTTGCCGACACTCAGCCTCTATCTGTGACGATGTACAACATCAAGTCGACTACCATAAGAATGTCGTGAACTCAACGCCATTGAAGCTGCTTAGCCAATCTCTGCTTAGTGACTCGCCTCCATGGACTTGTTTTGATACGCGAGGTAAAAACCCGCGGGGACAAGAAAGATCGTGAGTGCCACCGAGAGTGTGAGTCCTCCGATGAGCGCTTGTGCCAGTGGCGCGTAGGATTCGCTTCCTTCCCCTAGTTTGAGTGCCATGGGCAGCAACCCAATCAGCGTGGCGAGAGAAGTCATTAAGATGGGACGTAGACGCACGCGGCATGACGTGGTGATTGCTTCACGAACTGACATGCCTTCTTTTAGAAGATGATGAGCAAACTCGACGATAAGAATGCTATTGGATAGAGCAATGCCGGCGAGCATGACCACGCCCATCAACGACATGACATTGAGGGTCGTGCCCCATAGCAGGAGTGCGACGATGACGCCCGTGATGCCCGGAGGAAGCGCCAGCAGAATGATAAATGGGTCAATAAAAGACCTAAACTGCGCCACGAGGATGAGGAAAAGCAGAAGAACCGAGAGTGTCAAGCCAATGGCAAAGCTATGGAAAGAAGCATTCATCGAAGCTACGCTACCGGTGAGTGTAACCTCGATCCCATGAGGCGGATTGGCTGAATCGACAATAGCCTGAATGTCTTTGGAGATGCGTCCGAGGTCTTCATTCTGCGGGCGAACATAGATGTCCATCACGCGGCGGATCTGGGTGTGATCCAATTCCGTAGGGGCATTGAACTGCTCGATGTTCGCAACCATGTCGAGCCGGGTCGGCTGTGTGATGCCGTCGCCGTGAAGTGGTATCGCCTTAAGATCATCCAGCGACTTGATCTGGCCTTCCTTGTACATTACCGTCAGGAAATAATTGTTGCCACTGTTCGGATCAATCCAGATGCTCGGTGCGATCATCTGGTTGGAAGTGAGCGCCGTGATGATGTTGGAGACAACTTCCTTTTCGTTGAGACCAAGTTCACTGGCGCGAGTCCGGTCGATGCTGATTCTCAGTGACGGGTAATCTACATCCTGGGGAATGTAAACGTCGGCCACGCCGTGAACTCCGCGGATTCGGGACGCGATACGTTGTGCCGTATCGTAGTCGGCGTTCATGTCATTGCCTGCAACGCGAACATCAATCGGAGCAGGCGCACCCATGTTCAATACACCGTCCACCAAGCTGCCGGATGAATAGAACGTCTGGAGTTCCGGTAGCTCCTTCGCGACTGCTTTCTTTACGTCGTCGATATATTTAAAGCTACTGATTTTGTGGTCAGAGCTAAGCGCCACCTGTGTAAAGCCGGTATGCATGGCTGAGTTTGAGGAGAAGAGAGCCGAGAAGCCTGGATCGACGCCTATATTCGTCACGGTCATGTCCATGTCGTGCGGAGTAACGATCCTTCGCACGATTGTTTCCAGCTTGGCAGCTTCTTCTTCTGTTGCTTCTAGCCTTGTTCCCGAAGGTGCTTTGAAGCTGACGACGAACTGTCCAGCATCGGTACGTGGAAAGAACGAGAGTCCCAGCAGAGGAAACAGTAACAAGCTGGCAAGGAAAACAATGCCAAAGACCAATAGGGTCGCTCGGGGGGCTTCCAGAACTTTTCCGACCAACCGGTCGTAGCGATGAAGCATTGCATCGAAGCCGGCCGCGAACTTCGCATTGAATCGCGCCCACAGTCCTGGTTCCTTTACGCTCTCGGCGGGCGATATGGCATGTTCTGTTTCCGCGGACTCGTGGACTACATCGCCATGTGCGCTCTTGATAAAGCGTGCACAGAAGAGAGGAACAACGGTGAGTGCGACGAAGTAAGACGCGAACAGCGAAATCACGACGGCGAGCGCAAGCGCCGAGAATAGGAACTTGCTGACACCATAGAGCATGGTGACGGGAAAAAACACAACCACCGTAGTCAGCGTGCCGGCCAGCACTGGCAAAGCTACTTCCTTGCCGCCTTTCTCTGCGGCTACAACGGGGGATTCACCTCCCTCAAGATGACGGAAGATGTTTTCCAGCACAACGACGGAGTTGTCGATCAAGCGCGAAAGTGCAAGCGCCAAACCGCCCAATACCATGCTGTTGATCGAACTGCCGGAGAGTTTGAGTATAAAGAACGTAGTCAGCAGCGATAAAGGAATGGAGAAGAAGACGGCAATCGTGGCCCTCATGCTTCCGAGGAAGATGAGAATCATGAGGCAGGTCAGGAAAAGGCCGACGCCGCCTTCGTGCAATAGGGTTTCGATCGCGGTCTTTACGAATCGTGATTGGTCAAAGACGACGTCGCTCTTGAGCGTAGCAGGAACATCATAGAGCTTCTTTAGCTTCTCCCTGACTCCGTTGACGATAGCGATGGTATTTGAGTCCGCGCCAGCTTTGAAGATAGGCAGATAGACAGCACGCTGTCCGTTGACGCGCACAATGTTGTACTGAAGCCCGAAGGAATCCTGCGGCGTTGCAACATCTCCGACTCGAACTGGCGACTGCCCGACCATCTTCAGAGGAACCTGGGCTATGTCTGCAGCTCCTTTGAGCATGGAGTTGGTGTAGATGTCATAGTCATAGCGGCCAATCTGTACATCACCGGCGGGAAGGATGACATTGGCATCATTAACCGCGCGCACGACGTCCATTGGGCTAAGCTGGTTTGCCTCTAGCTTGTAGGGGTCGGCATATAGCATGATCTGACGCCAGCGTCCGCCGAAAGGCTGGGGTACAGATGCGCCTTCCACGCTGGCAAGTTGATTGCGCACGAAGTTCTGTCCCAGATCTTTTAGCTTGCTCTCGTTTAAACCGGATCCGCTCAGTGGAACCAGTGCAACTGGAATACTTGATGCATCCTGCTTAAGCACGATTGGAGGATAGGTGCCCGGCGGCATGTCGCGCAGATCACTCATGGCCAACGAAGAGATTGTTGCGGCGTCTGCGTCCGGGTCGGTGCCGGCCCGGAAGTACACCTTTACCAGGCTTACACCAGCCAGGGACCTTGATTCCATGTGGTCGATGCCAGCGGCCAGTGTGAATTGACGCTCGAGGTGATATGTGATGTTGGCTTCAATCTGTTGCGGCGGCATACCGGAATAGAATGTGGCGACAGCAACGACCGGAAGGTTGATCGGCGGAAACATATCCACCGGCATGTCGGAGACGCTGACCGTGCCAAGGATCATCGCGACCAGACAAAGAACCACGATCAGATATGGATTGCGTATGGAAAATCCCGACATGCTGTCCCGTTGTTCCTTTCGTGCCGTTAACTGTGGCTGCCAGATTCATATCCGGCAGGTTCGGCATCCACCTTTTCACCGTCGGATAATCCTGTGTGACGGCCGACGATAACCTTATCTCCGGCTTGAAGACCAGAAAGAATCTCGATACGTGTGGGTGTTTCTAGGCCGACTTTCACGTTTGCCAGATGAACGACACCGTCGCGCACGATATACGCCTGTTGCACGCTCGTGCCAATCCCATCCACAGCGTCAAGCGGAACGCTCAAGACGTTAGGCCGGTCCGCCAGATGCAGATGGACTTCGGCATACATGCCGGGTACCAGAGAGCCGTCTGGGTTGGGCACGTCTACTTCGGTGTCCATTGTGCGAGTCGCCATCTGAACAGAGTCTGCATAACGCGTTACCTTGCCCTGCAACGTTCGTCCGAGGCTCACAACGTTAACATTCACCGGCTGTCCATCGCGGATTCCCGCAACATCGGTGACAGGAACCGGGAGTATGAGACGCAGCAGATCGTTTTGGGCGAGACTAACGACCGGCATTGACTGTGTTTCGGAAGAGATGCCTGCCTGGATCATCGATCCAGTATTCGCAAAACGCTTCGTAACGATACCCGTAAACGGTGCACGTATCGTTGCATATTGCATCATTGCCTGCGTACGGGAATACTCCGATTCTGCTCCGGACTTACCCTCCTGCGCTGCCTTTAATTCAGAGTTTGCACTGGCAAGCTGTGCTTCCGCTTCCATCTGCTTCGATTGCGCAACATCGACATCTTGCTTCGGCACTAATCCAGGGTCGCGTTTCGCAACATCCTGAAGGCGTTTGAATGAGAGTGCGGCGATATTCGCCGCTGCCTGTGCACGCTGTATCACAGCTTGAGCTGTAACGATGTTGGCTTCCGCAGCAGCTACGCCAGCCTTCGCCTTGGCTACATCGTCCTGAATTTCTGGAACTTCAAGTGTTGCTAGCACAGCGTTCTGACGTACGTGATCGCCTATATCGACGCCAATGTATTTCACGTACCCGGCGACCTTCGCCATTACATCGACTTCCTGGTAAGGACGAAATTCAGCTGTCAACGTGAGGTCGTTTTCCAGTGTGGCTGGACCGGCGGTTGCAACCGGCACCGTAGGCGGCGGTGTCGGTGGAGGTGGCGCGGACTTGCAGGACGTAAGAAGTCCAGCAGAAACTGTCACGGCGCCCAGCAATATAGTGTTTGTCAGGTGCTTCATCGTCTCGTTCCTTTAGTTCAAGAGTCCGGTTGCGAAATCCAGTTCTGCTCTGCGGCTCAGGTAGGTATATGTAGCGTCTGCCGCTGAGATTTCTGCTGAGGTTTCGTTCAATTGGGCTTCGTTGAGCTCGACAATGCTTCCGAGCCCCGCTTCGTAGCGGTCCTGCGCAAGACGCAATGCTTCTTTGCTCTGCGATACAAGTCGCGCCGTTACATCGAGGCTTTTGTAAGCTTCATCTGCGCTATACCACGCATTGCGTACCTGTTCAGTAACTTCGAGCTTCAATTCCTGAACATCGCTGGTGCGTGCATTCGCTTCCTGCTCTGCTTCCGCACGCCTGGCGGCAAAAAGGCCACCATTGAAGACGGGGATGTTGAGATTGAATCCCGCCGCGGCATAGTCGTCGTGCAGTGTGTGGTCGTGGTATGGAACCTGGCCTGCTGCAGCCAGTGCATTCAGTGTTGGATAGCTCAGACGCTTTTCCGATGAGGCAAACTCCTGGGCTGCATGTTGCTGAGCCTGAGCGGCGCTCAAATCAGCACGCTGAACTTGAGCTTGCTGCGTGAGGTCGTCTGGCGCAGCTGGCTGAGGCTCAGAAGTGGGGGGTATTTCTGCCAAAGGAGCACTCACAGGCTGAGTCAGTCCCATTGCCGTTGTAAGGCGATTCCGCTGCCGGGCTACTACACTTTGCGCTTTTACCACCGCGAGTTCTGCCTCGCTTTCTAGCACCTTGGCAAAGTTCACATCCAGTGTGGACCGAAGTTCACTTTGTGCCAGGGCAGAAAGCTGTCGTGAAATCAGTGCGCGGTTCGCCTGTGCGGCCTGTGCAGCGCGTAGAACAGATTCAGCACCCAGTACTTGGTAATAAGCTTCGCGGACATTCAACCGGACTTGCGCCCGCGTAAGCGTCGCCAGGTCGTTTTGTGCCTCAGCCGTTGCCTTGGCGCTTCCAATCAGCGCACTGGTTCTTCCGAAGTCCGTAACCAACTGCGATAGGTTGCCACCGTATGCGAACCTGTCTGATACAGAAGAGGTTGTTATATTGCCTGCTGCCGTCGAAGTGCCCGTGTCGGCGACTAAAACTCCCGTGGCGTTGAAACCAACCGTGGGAAGTAGTCCTGCACGGGCCTCACGGATTCGTTCTGCAGACGCTCGTGCCCTCAATTGTGCCGCTAGCATTCGGGGTTGATTTGCCAGCGCAGTTGTTTCTGCTTGCTCAAGTGTCAATATCTGACCGGAGGTTGAATTGCTGCTCTGAGCCCATGATCCCGAAGTTCCCGGTATCGCAAGAAGCAGACTGATGAGGAAAACTACCTGACATCTCTTCATTCAGGAGATCACCTTCTCTGATGAAGAGACATTCTTCAGCACCGTTGTCGGATGTGCCTCAACAAGGCCATCGGTAATCAAAGATAGAAGTTCTTCTCGAATGGCATCGAATTTTTGCTGCTGTTCGATGAAATAAATCACAACCGGGAGGTGCAGGCCTGCGACATCTCCTGCACCAAACGTATGTAGATGGCGGTGCGCTCCATACCCGGCATGGGCCTGTAGCACCGTGGCTCCCTCGATCCCACGATTTTGCAGAAAAGCGACGATGTCATCGGCCAGGAACCCATGTGCTGCTCCGGTATCGTGATTTAGATGGATCGTCACCTTGAGAGCCGGTCCATTTTCTAGCATTGTTTCAATCTCCTGGTTTACCGCTCGATAGCTTTTACCGTGAAGCCATTGTTTGCTGGGTGGGCAGGACTTCAAGCAAAGCCGTGCTGTGCTTCCAAATTTTGGGAGAGGTTCTCGAAGAGACTAGCGTGATCGTCGAAGGCGCAGCAACTGAGCCAAACTCCGTTGCCGCAACGTTGCTGAAACCGTAGAGCCCGCAAGCGGAGGTTGAATAAATTCCCACAGACACTTCGACATCGCTTCCATCGCAGCGACCATTCGAAATCAAGTGCGCGTAGACCCCATTGTGTTTGTTGTAAGCTACGACATCTCCATCCATATTTCGCACTTCAGATTGCGACGGGATGAGTTGGTCGCCGCCAATCTGGGTCACAGTGGCAAGCGAATCAAGGTCGGAAGATTTAGGTTCCCGGGCTCCCCAACTCGTAAGCGGATCGGCCATGGCTCGAACGGTTACATCCAGTGGCAATGACGCGCCAGCGACTTCTATAGAGTCAAATTTGATGGAAAGTGCCGATTGTTGCTGATGAGCATAGGGCGTCTTGTCATAAATGAATCCCTTGGCCGCGACGACATGGCCAGTAATCTTGGTCCCGGCTGGAATCACCGTGCCGTTAGAAAGATGGGCTTCCTGGTTCGTTCTCGCTAGAATCACATCACCTACATGAGCGTCGCCCGCGCTGATGGATTTGGTGAAAACGATGGGGAGAGTTGTCGGCGCCTGCAAAGATGTCGCCGTTGGAGCGATGTTCCCTTGAGCCAGCGCAGCGGTAGAAGATAGAAGCAGTGTCACCAGCATTCCACGAATCGACATTTGGATCACCTCCGGACCAAGCACGCTTGGTAATGGCAGTGAACCACTCCATCTCCTTACATTTCCTTACAAGTTTCTGACATCTTTAAGGGTGCTATTGTCGTGAGGACTACATCTGCGAAATCATATGTTTGGAGCCATATACCGCATGACATCGGCGCGTCCGAAGATTCTGATTATCGAAGACGACAGAAAGATGTCGGCGGCTCTCGTTTCCGGAATTGAAGCTGCCGGGTACGACGTGATTGCTGCCGGTTCGGCAGAAGAGGGATTCTTTCTCGTTCACAGCACGCAGCCAGATTTGCTGCTTCTCGATCTCACGCTCCCGCAACGAAACGGTCTGGATATCCTGAAGCAAATTCGCAGTGAAGGCATCGATGTTCGCGTCCTGATCCTCACATCCCACAACACTGTGGAAGACCGTGTCGCAGGACTCAGGACAGGTGCGGACGATTACTTGGGCAAACCATTTTCTTTCCCGGAACTGATAGCGCGGATTGACGCGCTCCTGCGCCGGATTCTGCCGATCTCTCAGAGCAATGCTTTCGTGATTGGCGATCTTACTATCGACACCAGGACAAGAAATGCCTCAAGAAATGGCAAGCTTCTTGAGTTGACTACGAGGGAGTTCGATCTACTTCTCTATCTGGCGGAAAATCGCGGACGAACCGTCTCGCGTGAAATGCTGGCTAAAGATGTGTGGCGCGAAACAGCCCGCTACACGCCTATCGACAACGTCATTGATGTACAGATAGCACGGTTACGGAGAAAAGTAGATGACCCGTTTGCCGTAAAACTGCTGCAGACTGTGCGCGGTCTAGGCTTCAGCCTAAGGGAGCCGCAACCTTGAGGATTTCGCGACCCACTAATCTGCGAACCCGGCTTACTCTTTGGTACGTTGCAGTGCTGGCTGTTTTGCTACTTGTCTATGCTGCGCTTGTTTTTGCTTTTCAGTATGCGCTTTTGACTCGTCAGCTTGCGCACGATGAAGTACAGGATGTTGTCACAGTAGAAGGGCTTCTGTACTTCGACACTCAAGACAAACTTCAACTTCATCAGGACTACTACTCTCGGCCGCAATCCCATCTTCTTGTAGACAGGTTGATGGAAGTGCGCGATCTGTCAGGCAATGTCCTCTATCGCAGCTCTGTTCTGCACGACATGCCGCTCGGTGGGCCTAACCGCGATGGTGAAGGCGATAAAGCTTTCGATGAACGAGTTGTTCGGTTGCGGGATGGTTCATATGTATTCCTTGTGAGTCATATTCACGTGATGCAGGGGCACACGCTGCTGATTCGCCTGGGATACAGTCTCGCGCCACTCCGTGTACGGATGATTCAATTTATGGGTATGCTCCTTGTCGCGATTCCTCTGGCCCTGTTGCTCGCGGGTGCAGCGGGTCAACTAATCGCTCGGAGAGCGCTTCGCCCGTTGGAAAAAATGTCCAATCGAGCAGAAGGTATCACCGCCAGCAACTTGGACCAGCGTCTTGAAATCCAGAACCCTGATGACGAGCTGGGACAGATGGCAAGGGTTTTCAACCTTCTACTGGATCGTCTTGAACAAGCCTTCTTCCAGCTACAGCGGTTTACCGCCGATGCGGCACACGAGCTCCGCACGCCTTTAGCTTCATTGCGGACGATTGGTGAGGTGGCCTTGGAACGAGACCAAAATGATGATGCCTATCGCGAAGCCCTGGAAGACATTTTGGAAGAGAGTGCGCGCTTGAGCGAGACGATCGACAGTCTTCTTCTCTTGGCGAGAGCGGAAACCACACAACCGGGAACCGAACAGACTGTATTCATCGTGGCCGATCTTGTGAACGAGGTGCTCAACTTACTCGGAATCGTTATCGAAGAAAAGCATGTGAGGGTACTTCGGGAGGGAGAGGCTACCGGTTGTGTAGGTGTGCGAGCGGACCGAAGCTTATTGCGTGTTGCAATCCTCAACCTGCTTCATAACGCATTGAAGTTCTCCCCAAATGATTCCATTTTGAGGATTGCTTACTCACGTCCCGAAAATGTGGAGCCAAAGTTGATCATTGCTTTCCAGGACGAAGGTCCCGGCATTCAGGCAGGAGAGCATGAAAGGATATTCGAACGATTCTTTACAAGCAGAACTTCATCTACCGCTTCACACAGCGGTACGGGCCTTGGATTATCGATTACGAAGCTTATTATCGACCGGCTTGGCGGGAGTGTCCGGTTTGATCAAGATCTGCAACAAGGGGCTAGATGCATCATCGAACTGCCGATAGCAGAATAAAGTTGGGACTTTTATGCCTTGTACGCACTCGCAAATTTGAGCGCTGATCGGTTCCAGCAGAAACGACTATTGCGGTGTGATTGGGCCGTCGGGTCCTATCTCAATATAGTCAACCGGGGCGAATTCGCGGAGGTCTGGTGTGTGCTTGCCCGTGGATGGAGCGAGTTCGTGGCGTACATCAGGTGTGCCTCGGAGCATGAGTGTGTCACCCGGTTGAAGTGCGACGTTGTGAGCAGTAAAGCGCGTGCTGTCCTGACCATCGAGGTGCGTGTCCGGTTGTGCGGGAGGTAAAGTGTCATTCGCGTCCCAGGTTGCGACCGAACGGCCATTGATCATGAGATCGTAAGCGGACATGCCGTGCCAAAGGTCGAAGTATTGCACCGCGATGTCGTATTTCCCCGCTGGCTTATTGACGATTGTAGTCAGCGTGCAAGGCTCGAGACCGTGGCAGATGACGGCTTTGCCACTGGAGGCTGTTTCCCATGGATCGATATCCACGGGAGTGTAGCCGACGGCCTTCATGTTCTCGGCTTCTATCCGATTGGGATCATGGCCTATGCGTCCGCGAGTGTCCGCAATACCGGAGATTCGCTGGAACCAGTTGTCGATGGCATCGCGCCAGACGATTGCGTGGCCGACCTGGAAGTTGAAGAGACGGAGGGTCTGTTCGTAGCGGTCGTCATCCACGAGACCCTTGAGCGACTGCCACTGCGGAACATACTCAGCGGCCGCGAGTGCGCCTTCGTAGTGTGTGTCATAGATGCTCTGCACAAGAGTCTTCCCGGAGTGCAGTCGATAGTCGTATCGGACGTGGTGAAAGAAAAGCAGGAGATCGTCGGGGCACATCGCCAGCGATTCATACTTCGCAGCAAGCTCAGGAGGATACTGCCCGATGTAGCCGGTACCTGTCGCGGTCGTGCGATCCATGCCAATGCCATCTTTTTCGCCGCGAAACCATTGTCCCCAGCCATTGCGCTCGGCAGATTCGATGCCGGGTCCGAAGTGATACCCGAGAATGTTAGTGAGCGTACCCATACCGTTGGGGCCGGTATAGCTTTCATAGTTGTGCCATGAGGCGAGCTGCATGGCGTCGATCGTGGAGTCGACTTTAGGGTTGTTGCCCCAGGTAAGGCGTGTCCATGTATCGATGATGTCGTGGAGCGGTTCATCCGGATTCCAGGCGAGCTTGCCAAAGCCGTAGAGATTAGCCATGGCCATAGGGTGATGCAGCCAGTTGGGTTCGAGGCCGACATTCACCACGGAAACATAACCACCGGTTGGCTGATTGAAAGCCTTGCCTTCGATGATGGATTTGACGGGTGTGTGGCGGCCTTCTGCGCGCATGTCGGTATCGAGTACCCATTGCCACATGGGAGGTAACCAAACCATATGACGTTGCTGGCCGGTGTACTCCTGTGTTGTTTGTGTCTCGATGGCTTGCGGTGTTTGGCGCAGTGTAGCGAACAGAGGAGAAACTGGCTCGCGTGCCTGAAAGTCGATGGGGCCTTCCTTGATCTGAATGATGACGTTTGGCTCGAACTTGCCGTCAAGCGCGGCGAAGTTGTCCACGCCGGCGCGCGCGCGGTCAGCTTTGAGATCGTGCCAGTCAAGATGATTGTTGTAAACGAAACCACGATAGAGCACCACGCCGCCATGCGGGGCGAGCGCGTGAGCCAACACATTGGCGGCATCGGCAGGAGAGCGGCCGTATTTTGAAGGCCCGACGCGACCCTCAGAGTCAGCTTTTACAGTGAAGCCGGCGAAGTTTGGGATCAACGCGTAGATTTCGTCCACCTTCTTTTGCCACCACTCGATCACAGAAGGATCTTTGGGGTCGAAGGTGGAGAGACCGCCGACAGTCTGCGGACTGGAGAGATCGATGGAGAGCGCGAGTTTGACGCCCCAGGGTCGGAAGGCATCGGCGATACGCGCGAATTCGTGAAGGTGTGCGGTGGTGAGCAGATCGAGATCCGCATTCACGTTGTTGACATTGCAACCGTTGATGCCTATGGAGGCGAGAAGGCGGGCATAGTCGCCGGCGCGGGTGAGATCCTGGCGGACATGGCCGCTGTCGAAAAAGATAGAGCGGCCCGCGTAGCCGCGCTCGATCGTGCCGTTGAGATTGTCCCACTCATCGACCCAGCGGATTGGCGCAGAGGGTGATTCACTATCGAGAGATGGAATAGGTTTTTGAGCGCCGACTTCTTCGAGAAGATGAAAGACGGCATAGAGGTTAGCTTGCGGTGATCCACCAAGGATGATCAGTTGCGCGTGGCCGGAGCCCGGTGTGAAGGTGATGCGGTAAGACTCGTTGCGGAGCGAAGGTTTGGTTTGTGTGAGCGTCGATGTGGCATCGCGCGACTCAATGACGATGGCATCATTTGTAGTTCGTGCTGCTTCTATGGTGAACGGTCGGCCCAGTATCGATGACAGGCCGCGCTGCAGTTCAGTTGCTGCTACCCGCTCCACAGGCGATGCGCCGACAACGACGATACGGGAAGGCAAATTGGCATAGCGAGCCGCCTCAGGTATAGGTGCATAACGAAGCCAGGCAGTGGAACCGTCTTCGGCGTCAGCCGCCGCGGTCAGCGCCGCGAACAGGAGCGCAGTGCTGACCGCTAGTTCGCATCGGAACTTGCTCAATGGGGCAGTTCCTGCGAGCCGACAATAGTGAAGGAGGCTGCTTGTGGTTTCGCACTTGCAAGAGCGTCGTTGGGTTGTGAGCCTCCGACGGAAAGCTGGTAATTGCCGGGCTGCACGGAACGCATGCCTTTCGCGTCAACTTCAGAAAGCTCGCGGGGATTGAGCTTGAAGACAATGTGCTTGATCTGGCCGGGTGCAAGGTGAATTCGTTGGAAGCCCTCAAGCTGCACGGAGGGTGAGAGGCCATCGTTGCCTGTCTTCGGTGGTGTGAGATAGAGCTCGGCAACTTCGTCGCCTGCAACCTTGCCGGTGTTGCGAACATCGGCTTCAACGGTCAAAGGATTGCCGGCCGTGAGTTTCTCCGTAGACAGTTTGAGGTGCGAGTAACTGAAGGCTGTATAGCTGAGGCCGTAGCCGAAGCTATAGAGCGGCTTGCCGTTGAAGTAACGATAGGTGCGGTTCTGCATGGAGTAATCGGTGAAGGCAGGCAGGTCGTCGAGCGAGGAATAGAAGGTGATCGGAAGACGTCCGGCTGGATTGTTTTTGCCCGTGAGCGTGTCGGCGATGGCTTTTCCGCCGGCCTGTCCTGGGTACCAGGCTTCAAGAATGGCGTTGGCATGTTGCTGTGCCCAGTTGACCGCAAGAGCCGAGCCATTGAGCAGGACAACAACGAGCGGCTTACCGGTAGCGGCAACTTGTTCCAGCAGATGCTCCTGCGGTGCAGGAAGTTTGATGTCGGTGCGATCTCCGCCTGAGAAGCCCTCAACGTGGATGGGCATCTCTTCGCCTTCAAGCTGAGGCGAAAGGCCTACCATCGCGACAACAAGGTCGGCGTTCTTCGCGGTGTCGACAGCTTGCTTCAAGAGAACATCGGCGGGCGGTTGCCAGTCGATAGAGACGCCGCCGCCCATCATGGACGAGGAGCGTGTCATTTCAATTGTGACGGTTCGTGGGCGAGTGTCGATGGCATCCAATGTGAAGTGTGGCGGCCCGGTTGGATGTGGGTCCTCGACCAAGCCTGTGGTTCCGTTGACGTGCGAGAAACCCATACCAAGTGCGGGTGACGCGTCCTTCACGCCAGCTACTTCCTTGCCATCAACGATAACGGAGAGGCGATCATGACCACCACAGAGACGGCAACGCCCAAGACGTACGGTGAACTCATATTTGCCCGGTGCAGGTGGGACGAGAACGCCGGTCCAACGAACTGAGAACCCATTCGGAGTGATGGCGGGAATAGGGCTGATGGATGTCCAGTCGAAGTCAAGCTGTGGATCGACGCGTGAGATCACCGGCGCACCGGAAAAACTATCCCCTGCGAAGTATTCGGCTTTGAGGCCTTCTACCTTCGAATCTGTGGAAGGATGAAAAAGAGTGCGTGGTACCGGAAGTACTATACCTTCCACATAAGGCGATCCCTGCCGGTAGAGCACATGCGCGCCGGTGGCTTGCAACGCGGTTTTCAAGGCGTCGACGGGCATTTGCGGATCGCGCGGTACTCCGTTGTAGTTGCCTTCGAGCGCGGCAAGGGAAGCTCCATTGGGCCCGATGACGGCGATAGTTTTATACTTCGCAGGCTTGAGGGGAAGTATGCCGTCATTCTTGAGCAGCACCATCGATTTGTCGGCGACGTCCTGCGCAACAGCCTGGTGCGCGGCGGAATCGACGTCGCTGAACGGGATGGATGTGTAAGGCACCATTGCGGGAGGATCGAAGAGGCCAAGTTTCATGCGCGCTACAAACAGGCGGCGCAGCGAGACATCGATATCGGTTTCACTGACGAGGCCGGAATTTACTGCCTCGGTGAGCGTTTTGTAGTTCTGGCCGCAGTCAGTATCTGTGCCGTGGAGCAGGGCGTCAGCTGAAGCGTGAGGGCTGTCGGGCGACGTGCGATGCGCTTTCTTCTCCCAGAAGTCGGCGATGGCGCCGCAGTCTGAAGTGACATAGCCCTGAAAGTTCCAGTAGCCACGGAGTACGGTCTTCATCAAGGTGTCCGAACCGCAGGCAGGCTGTCCATAGATGGCGTTGTAGGCGCACATAATGGAGTCAGCTTTGGCATCGACAATGGTGGCGCGAAATGCGGGAAGGTAGGTGTCCCAGAGATCATGGGGCGATGGTGTGACATCGAAGCGGTGACGCTCGCTCTCAGGACCGGAGTGCACAGCGAAGTGCTTGGGCGTAGCGATGACGCGGTAGTAGTCAGGGTTGTTGCCCTGCATGCCTTCCACGAAATTGACGCCTATCTGCGAGGTGAGAAACGGGTCTTCGCCGTAAGTTTCCTGTCCCCGGCCCCAGCGCGGGTCGCGGAAGATATTGATGTTCGGAGACCAGAAGGTAAGACCGTAGTAGATGGAGTGATTGTCATGGCGCAGTGCTTCATTGTTTTTGGCGCGTGCCTCGGTGGAAATGACAGTAGCAAGATCTTTGACCAGCGGTGCGTCCCAGGTTGCGGCAATCCCAATGGCCTGAGGGAAGACCGTCGCGTAGCCGGAGCGTGCCACGCCATGCAACCCTTCGTTCCACCAGTCATAGGCGGGAATGTTCAGGCGAGGCACGGCTGCGGAGCTGTTGAGCATCTCGGAAACTTTCTCCGTGAGCGTCATGCGTGAGACCAAATCCGCGGCGCGTTGTTCCTTGGGGAGAGATGGGTCTAGGTAAGGCAGCGGTCGTGCGGATTGAGCGGCGCAGGAGGTTGCGGCCGTTCCGGCCAGGACGACGAGTGATCCTGCAAACCGGGCGAGAGTAAGACAGCGCATGAACGTTCTCCGAGAGTGATCTGAGTCAGCGAGGGCAGCGACAAACGGAAGGTTGTCACGGCTTTTTCTATGGCATCCGAAAATATCGCAGACAATAAAGGAGTGTCAAGACACTTGAGCGCAATAGGCTCTCTATTAGCCATGAATGAAGAACGTCGCGATCATGATCAGGCGTGGAAATACAGCAGTTTCGAAGGATATAAGTTTTATCAAAAAATAAATGAACCTGCGTTTGCGAATCAGCCTAATCCTGGGAGGGATGCACGTGGTACGCCTGCTGGTTCGCGGGAAGGTTGCGTGGACCGCTCCGAACCGGAATGGCGTTGGAGTACGAGGGCGGCTGCTCCACGCAGGCGAGCCAGCTCGCCGTCGGATGCGGTGAAAAGATGGGGAGGATCGCCGACGAGCATAGATGCCGCCATCTCTTCTTCAACAAATGGGCCAAGCCGTGACCAAAGAGCCGTGATGTCTCCAATAATGATGATCATTTCCGGCGAGAGAGCCGCAGTGACGAGGCGAAGACCGCGCCCGAGTGCGCGCGCTTGGCGTTCCAGGGCTGCGAGCGCGCTGGCGTCATTTTCAACAGCAAGGTTGAGGAGATCGCGGATCGTTCTTACCGGAATTGCCGGGGTGGAATCATTGTAATAACGCAGAGCCGCCTTGCTGGACGCGAATGTTTCCCAGCAGCCATGTGTACCGCAGCCGCAGAGGGGTCCAGTGGAGTCGATTGGGATGTGGCCAAACTCACCGGCCAGGCCTCTGCGTCCAGCTACCAGTTGGCCGTTGACGAGGATGGCCGATCCGATACCCTCTGCGACTGCGATCAGCACAGCATTGCGGACGCCTTCCATCTGACCATACCAGAGAGCAGAAACCATGCATGCATTTGCATCGTTGTCGAGTTCTACACGCAGTTCGAGCCGGTCTTCAAGGATGTTCTTGAGATCGAAGTTGGCCCAGTGGAGGTTAGGCGCGAGGATGATGCGTTGAGTCTCTGGGTCTACGCGTCCGGGAACGCTGACGCCAACTCCCTCAAAAGTTTTGTCTGGGTATCGTTCGCGTAACTCGTATAAGGCATCGGCCAACTTTGCGGATGCGCGCGTTGCGTCAGAGGCAAGAAGGATGGATTCGCGGCTGAGGAAGTGGCCGTTGATATCTACGACAGCAAGAATGGCATGGCCCGGCCTCAGGTCGGCCACCAGCATGACGAGTTGTTGGTTCAACGTGAGCATAACGGGTCGGCGACCGCGAGGGAGCTTCGCCTGGCCGCCTTCGATAATCCACTTTTCGCGAATTAGCTGTCGGACGATGGAAGAAACAGTGCTCGGCTGCAGCCCGGATAGCCGGGCGAGATCTGCTCTGGAGACAGGCTGCTTGGAGCGCGTGATCTCAAGCACGATGTCGCGATTGGTATCGCGCACGTTCCTTGTAGAAGCCAATTCAGCATGAGCCAGATCGACGCGTTTCATGCCTCTATGGCCGCTCTTGCTCTTCGTCTTATGTCGCACAGTCATTCGTGTAGCCTCGCTCGATCAGTTCCTTTATCGTGCCTTACCTTGTGAAACGCTGTACAAAGTACGGAGAATCATTGACTGCATCAAGCCGGTCCGTTCCGCCGCCGGAAAGAGCGACGTGCTTGAATCTCGCTTTACCGAGGTGCCGATAGCTAAGGGCGGCCCGAACTTCTGCCAGGAACAAACCATGCGTCGAACTCAACGTGGGAGGTCAGAAGTGCCGGTGATTGTGAAGGGTGCAGTGAGGACTTCCGCGTCCGTAGGCTGTCCACCGCCAACGACAACTTGGTATTGGCCGGGCTGCACCGCGCGAACCCCTTGTTTGTCCACAAGACTGAGCTGGCGTGCGTTGAGCGAGAACTGGATGTGCCGGGTTTCGCCATGACGAAGGTGGATGCGCTGGAAGCCTTCCAATGCCAGCTTTGGTGCACCTTCTAATTGTGGTGGCACCAGGTAGAGTTCAGCCACTTCATCACCATTGCGAGAGCTTGTGTTCTTTACATCCGCATCGACCGTCAACGGGTTGCCAGCCTGAAGGGTGGATGTGGAAAGTTTGAGCCCGCTGTAGTTGAAGTGAGAGTAGCTGAGGCCGTAACCGAAGCCAAAGAGTGGTTTTCCGTCGAAATAGCGATAGGTGCGACCCTTCATCGCATAGTTGTCAAAGGCCGGCAACTGGCTGGTTGATGCGTAAAAAGTCACAGGCAGACGGCCAGCAGGATTGTTGTCGCCTGCGAGTGTTTCGGCGATGGCTGCGCCGCCTTCTTCTCCGGGATACCAGGCCTCAAGCACAGCCGCTGCATGCTCTTTGGACCATGATGCTGAGATAGCGCTGCCATTCATAAGTACAACAATGAGCGGCTTGCCCGCGTCAGCGACGGCCTCCAACAGATCTTGCTGCGCGCGGGGCAGAGCGATTGAAGTGCGGTCTCCGCCATCGAAGCCATCAAGCTTGATTGGCATTTCTTCGCCTTCGAGCTCTGGAGTCAAACCAACAAAGGCGATTACGACATCAGCATTCTTCGCGACTTGGAGAGCTTCGTCGCGTTCGGCGGCAATGTTGGGTTGCCAGTCAAAGGTAACTCCAGCTCCGAAAAATGGGGCGCGATGGGTGTACTCCACGCGAAGCGCATGTTCACTTCGATCAGCGAAGTGAATCGTGAAGGAAGATGTCGCGCTCGACCGGGACTCTTTTCCCTCTGTGGCGTCGTGGTTCACTTGCTTGCCGTCGACCCAAACTGTTACAGCCTCGGAGTCATTGCACGGGAAACAGTGGGCGAGCGTGAAACTGAAAGTGTAGTCGCTAGGTGCGGGCGGAACGAGCTCTCCCGTCCAACGAACTCCGAAGGCTGTTGTGTCCATGCCTGCAAAAGGAGCTGCGGAATTCCAATCGAAGTTGATCTGCTGGTCAATTCGCGTTGCCCTCGGTGTGCCCGAAAAATCTGTGTTGTTGAAGTATTCGCCCTTTAAGCCTTCGTGCGAGTCATCTGCCGCGGGACGGAGAATAGTGCGTGGCACAGGAACGACGGCGCCCTCCACATAAGGAGAGCCTTGCGCATATAGTACTTTCGCTTGCTTGCCGAACTGTCGCTCGATGCCAACAAGTGGTGTTACTGGTTCGGAAGGCACAGCGTTATAGTTCCCCTCGATCGCTGAGAGAGCAGCTGCGTTCGGACCAATGACGGCAATTGTCTTCACAGATTTCGCAAGCGGAAGGGTGCCATTATTCTTGAGCAGCACAATC
>Ga0302313_10000504_pt1 | contig 35092 bp, 25 predicted proteins | sample III_Palsa_N2_2_FD_200454 | JGI IMG/M metagenome (GOLD analysis project Ga0302313, IMG submission 200454) | Peat permafrost microbial communities from Stordalen Mire near Abisko, Sweden - III_Palsa_N2_2 | ecosystem: Environmental > Terrestrial > Soil > Palsa > Peat permafrost | place: Sweden...
GGTGTCAGGCCCGTGTGTGCGCGCACCATTCGGCTCATGTGACTTTGATCCGCGAAGCCGATTTGATGGGCAATCGTCGAAAGACTTTCACGCCCGTCTTGCAACAATGTCACGGCCCGCGCGACTTGCAAACGACGCGCATAGGTTCCGACGCTACATCCAAACGTCCGCCTGAAGGCGCGCGCGACATGCACAGGATGGACATCGGCGACGGCCGCGAGCTGATCCATGGAAGGCACACCGTCCGTATTCGCCTCTAGATAATCGCGAACCCGCAGCAGCCAGCGGGCGCCACGAACCTCTGCAAGGTGGGCGTGATCTGCGGTCGCAACGAGTTCAAGAACGAGGCTCTCGATCGCCAGCGCAGACACCGTATCCCGGCGCCTCATTTCGCGGCCAACGCGGGCGCCGAAGATCGCAAGAACGTCGTCCTTCCGGTGCCACGAATCGTCGAAAACCCGCGTCTCCGGTCTTAATGCGGCGAGACGCGCAGCCTCTATCTCAATCGTCAGGATGCGCGTCTGAACCGCTTCATGACGGTCTGCGTGATGCTCGCCGGCTGGATGAACAATGACTGTTCCAGGTATGACGTAGCGTTCCTTCCGGCCGAAGGATTCGTGGTAGCCACCTGCCATCACTACACAGACACTGGCGAGTTCATGATCGTGGCGTTTGATGGTTAGCGACGGCGGATACACGCCGTCATGAACGATGAAGCCATCGATCTTGTGCTGAGCACTCTCAGCAGCGTGTAATGTCCCAGCCTTCAGAGTCACCCAAGTCGGTCCTATTTTTCACGCTCAGGGCGTTAGATTACCCATGAACAGGACGTTGAAAAACGGCGCCCCTGGTGACTCCGAGCGTATCCCTTCGGATTGGTGACGGACAGTCATGACCCTAGCGTAGCCAGCGAAGCGTCGATCCGCTAGAAACTTGTTATTGAAGCAGGAGAGATTCCCGCGTGCTTTGTAACGTCATGCCACCAGACGGACGGTTTTGCACAGGCATTCCTCGATTATTGAACGAGCCAACTTGCGCCGGAAGCCCGGACCACACATGCTGGTCCGAGCTTCCGCCAGAGGTGACGGTATGAACGAGGCAAGCAACCACGACGACCCGCAGAGTCTGCGCGATCAACGGAAAACGCTGATGCGCGGCCTGCCGATCGCTGCACCCGTCGCCCTCTTCGTTTGGCTGGCACTGCGTTACGGTCTGTCCCCGCTGCCAGATATGCAGGCTTGGCCGGATCGGCTGTGGTTCGCTATAGGTTGCTGTTGCGTGGCTGTGCTGCTTTGTCTGCTGCTTGGTATCGAAGCAGTCTCCCACGAGCGTCTCGTTACTGCCGCCCTCAATCCGCTGGCGGGTGCCGAATCGGCGCGCATGAAGGTCAACCTGCGCTATCTACAAAATACAGTGGAACAACTGTTGCTGTTCATTCCAGGGCTGCTGGGGCTGGCGCATTATTGCGACGACGGTGCATCCATGCGCGCCGTGGCAGCGACCACCGTCGTCTGGATCCTTGCGCGCTTCGTGTTCTGGATCGGCTATCACCAAGGGCCGCTGTTTCGTACTCCTGGCCTGGTCGGGGTGGTACAGAGCCTGTTGGTATTGCTGTACGTATGCGCACGCTTCGCTGACGATGTGGCTGGCATCGCCGGCGCCGTGTTCGTGATCGGTCTGTTTGTCGCCGGTGAAATCTATCTGGTCTGGATCAACCGCGAATCATGCGTCGCACGGCTGGATTGAACGGTTCAGCCTGAGACAAACGGAAACACGATACGAATATACGGTTGGTGATCTGCATGGCACGAATTTATCAAACACAGACCATGGGCGAGGCAGATGTGCGCGTCGCCTTGGTCACCGCACGTGGGCAGGCTGATTTGTGGGTTCACCGGGTCGATAGCTGGGGGCTGGCGCGCGGCGACGCACGCTGGTTTATGACGCCGGCACGTTTCGATGCGACCGCATGGGTGTATTTCTGCAGTATCGGCATGGCGCAAGTCCTCGTGTGTTTCGTCGACAGCTACGGTGAGGCCGGCTGGCGTGATCCGGCGCGAGCACGCAAAGGTCTTTTTTCACGACGCGGGTTTGGGTGACGGCGGCAACTGGATGAGCGGGGTGCTTCGCAAGTCAAGCGCCTCTTGAAGGTGCGGAGCTGCCTGGAGAGCCGCTGCAGGACTCGCGAATTCTCCAATCGCCAGTACAGTCCATGACGCATTCTGGCTGTCTATCACGGCCACTTTGGTCAGCGGCAGGTCGAGCCCTTGTGCCTTGAAATGATCTTCGGCGATCGACGCTTCGTCATCCGTTACGAACTGCCCAAGTTGCAGAGCAAAAACCGGCTGCCCCTTGGCGGGCGCGGGAGTAGCCACCGTGGTCTTGACCAGTAATGCGTCCAGTTGCACGGGAGCGGTTGCAGCGATTGCAGGCGTTGTTGGTGTGCTGTCTGGCACGGCTGAGCCTGTCGCATCAGATGCTTTCGTTGCACACTTGGTATCGTGCGATTGGTTGGATGCCGACGCTGCGCTGGCTGGCTTTGTTACGCATGCGACGTCTGTCGATATGACGGATATCGAAGACGTTGTATGCATTAGATCGATCAGATGATTGCCGATGTGCGCAATAGATTGCTGCCAGGCATCCGGTGCCATGGCGCCGCCAATAAATGCGAATACGCCAAAAAGCAGGATAAGCAGCAGAAATCCAAACTTGGCAAACATGCTTCGAGGCTCTCCACCATCACTTTTAGTTACGCCAGTGACCGAATCGTAGGGCGGTCTAGTCGCCTCGACGGCCATGCGTAACTTATGGCGCACTTCGCATGATGTTACACATCGTGTAACAAGGTATAGGCATATTGCGATGGAAGCGCAATGAGGTCTACATTCACAGTCCGGGGGAAGTTAATACAGGTATAGCAGGATGCTTCAGTTGATCCGCCAGGATCGCGAGTCGCCATCCGCCACGCGTGTGTTGCTGACGTCTCCCTGCACTCTACGGGGGGTTCTTCATGGGCGATATTCTGGAGCTCAACCTGCTTGGTTCTTCTGCACAGTTTGCGCATGTCATTGCGCAGATCCGCAGAATTGCGAAGTTCGATGTCACGGTACTCATTGGTGGCGAGACCGGAACCGGCAAGGAACTGGCTGCGCGTGCTGTGCACTACCTCAGCACGCGTGCAACGCAGCCGTTCATTCCGGTGAACTGCGGCGCGCTGGCCGAGTCGCTCGTCGAAAGCGAATTGTTTGGCCACGAGCGCGGTGCATTCACCGACGCCAAGCAAGCTGCGCCGGGCCTGATCAGCCAAGCCGAAGGGGGCACCCTGTTCCTTGACGAGGTCGATACGCTGTCGCTGAAGGCCCAGGCGTCGCTGTTGCGCTTTCTGCAGGATCGTAGCTATCGTCGTGTCGGTGGTACGGCGACACGACAAACGGATATACGCCTGATCGCGGCCAGCAATGCGACTCTCGAAGATCTGGTCAAGTCACGGCACTTTCGCCGGGATCTGCTCTATCGCCTCAAGGTGATGCCGCTGGTCATGCCGCCCTTGCGCGAGCGCGGTAAAGACGTGGTTGAACTGGCGCAGGCATTTCTCGACCGCTTGAATCGCGACTATCTCGGCCAGACACCAGTCAAGCGTTTCCATCAGGATTTGACGGACGCGCTCATGCATTACAGCTGGCCGGGCAATATCCGTGAGCTGGAGCATTTCATCCAGCGCGAATATCTGATGTGCGATGGTGAAGTGATGCATGCCAACCTTCAGTCGGACACAGGCACAGCGCCGACCGAGCCGGATCGCCATAACGCCGTTTTCAAGAAGGCCAAGGCTATGGTTATTGCGGATTTCGAGCGCAGCTACGTCATATCGGCCATGTCGCGCGCCAGAGGCAACATTTCGCGGGCGGCGCGTATCGCCGGACAAGACCGTAGCGCCTTCAGTAAGCTGGTGCACAAGTACAGGGTCGCCCCTGAGGCCGAACAGGAGCAAGATTCGGCCGATCGTTGAAGCATTCCAGCGAGGCGCTGTTGTGACCGGTTACTCCGTGCGTGCCGTTGCCGACGCTATCGCGAGCTTTCTTGGCGCGCATCCCGCGTGTGCCGATAGCATTGAAGGTATACAGCAGTGGTGGCTGCGGCCACTAGGCATCACGCCGCCCATCGATGTCATCTCGCGCGCGCTTGATTTGCTCGAGATAGAGCAGACCATCGAATCCTTCCATATCGGGCCACGCGTCATCTGGCGTTTGCGCACATCAGTCGATTGAACACGGCTCGCTGCGATTGAAACCATCCGAGGCATGCGCATAAGAGGCGGTTTTGTGGCTTCTCCTTTCACGTGGGCGGATTCATTGTGCATTGCCACGCGCTGAGTAGTTATTCACACACCGTGAGAAATTCATCACGGTCATGTGGGGTTTCGTATTCGTCCACATCCGCCTGGATGAGAGCCAATACGGATCAATCGTTTGCAACAACCTCTCCATGCAGGCCATCACTTTTTCGCGCTTAACTGGATGAGTAAAAAATCACCCATGTGGTCTGGCATGCATGCATTGTATGCCCTGCAAAGCGAGCTACTACAAGCGATTGTGCGATTGGCACGCCTTTTGAATAAGCCTTGTTGCAACGCGCGCGGCAGCGTTCGATCGGATCCTGCAGCCGCAACATCAATGAGGCCCATACATGACAGTCGAAAGCATTCAACAAAAGCTCCTGCGTGTGCGGCCACCACGCGTGCGCATTACTTATGACGTTGAAACCGGCAATTCCCCCGAGCAGGTGGAACTGGCCTTTATCGTCGGCATGTTTGCCAACTTGTCGGGTGACCTTGCTTCGAGCGCACTACCGGCGCTTAAAGATCGACGTATGCGTGATATTGATAGCGAGTCGTTCGATCTGATCCTTGCCGACAGCACGCCGACGATCAATCTTGGCGCTATCCCCGACTTGATCGTCGGTGGCAAGAATCTGGTTGGCACGATGACGTTCCAGTGCCTCGCGGATTTCGAGCCGCTTGCCGTCGTTAACAACGTGCCGAGTCTCAAACAGCGCTTTGACGCGAGAGCTGATCTCCGTGCATTGCAGTCCATGGCCGAATGCAACGATTCGCTTGCCGCTGCACTGGACGACACGATTGTCGATGGCGATGCGACGACTGCATTGAAGGCAGCATTTGCCACCAACGTGGTTGCCAACTGGGTTGCTGCACCCATCACGCCGCCTACGACACCGCCAACGGTACTGACCGGTGCGCAAACGCCCACGACGCTGGTGACGCTACTGATGGCGCAAATGGCCGGTAATGCCGATGCAGCGGCTTCCGCCCAACTGGCAGCCACCGCCGCGCAAACCGCCGCAGACAATGCCAAAGCGTCGGCCGCCACAGCCACCACAAACTTGACTGCGGCACAAAAGGCTGTGCCCGCCGCGACGGCTGCACTGGCCACCGCCAATACCGCCAAAACAAAAGCAAGCGGAGATCAGGCGATTGCGACCGCAAATCAGGGCGTAATAACCGCGCAGGCGGCGCTGGACGATGCCAATAAAGCGTTACTCGTCGCGCAAGCGCAGTCCGGTGCGGCAGCGACACTGGTTACGACGACAGCACAGGCCGCTCTCGATGCACAAGCGGTATTTCTGGCGATCGACCCCTTGTCGAAGGCGCGTCGGCTGGTCGGACGCTATACGAACGAAATCGTCCTGCCGATGGACAGCCAGCAGCTGACCAACGTGGCACTCGGTGCCAATGGCCTGATCGATGAACGTACTGGCGGTATTGATACACAAATCGGTCAACAGCTCGACGTAATTATGCATGCGCAGAATTTTCAGGCATTGGAAGCGACCTGGCGCGGCCTCTCTTATGTCGTATCGCGCAGTGAGACCGGTACCTTGCTCAAGCTTCGTGTGCTCAACGCGAACAAGGATGACTTGCGCAAGGAACTGGAGAAGGCCGCTGATTTCGATCAGAGCTGCATCTTCAAGATGATCTACGAGGCCGAGTTTGGCACCTACGGTGGTTCGCCGTACAGCTTGCTGCTGGGTGGCTACGAATTCGACAATTCACCGAACGACATGTCACTGCTGAGCAAAATGACCCAGGTCGCAGCGTCTGCGCACGCTCCGTTCATCGCCGCAGCGGCACCGGGTCTGTTCGGTCTGGACGGTTTCGACAAGCTGGCCAAGCCACGTGATCTCAGCCAGTTGTTTGAATCGCCAGAGATGGCCGAGTGGGCCGACTTCCGTAATAGCGAAGATTCGCGCTACGTCGCGCTCGCGCTGCCGCATGTCCTGCTGCGATTGCCCTATGGCAAGGATTCCCGGCCAGCCGAAGGGGTGAAATACGAAGAAACGGTAACCGGCGACAACGGTCCGGACCACAATGCCTTCCTCTGGGGCAATGCGGCCTACGTGATGGCCGAGCGCATTACGTATGCCTTCGCGCTCTATCACTGGACTGCCGCGATTCGCGGTGTGGAAGGTGGCGGTCTGGTCGACGGCCTGCCGATTTATACCTATCGCGACGATGCCAATCTGGTGAACATGATCTGCCCGACAGAGGTGTCGATCACCGATCGTCGTGAGAAAGAACTCAACGACCTGGGTTTCATCGCCTTATGCAATTGCAAGGGGACGGGGCAGGCGGCGTTCTTCGGTGGTCAGACCACCAACTTGCCACGTCAGTACATCAGCGACGAAGCCAACGCGAATGCAAAGCTATCAGGCATGCTGCCCTACATCCTGGCCGCATCGCGCTTTGCGCATTACATCAAGGTGATTATGCGCAAGAAGATTGGCGCATTTCTTACCCGCGGAAATATCGAGGGATACCTCAACACCTGGATCGCCCAATACGTGCTGCTGGACGACAACGCCGCGCAGGAAGTGAAAGCGAGTTATCCGTTGCGCGCTGCGCAGATCACCGTCACCGACGTGCCCGGCTCTCCAGGTTCATACAAGGCGACGGTATTCATCAAGCCGCATTTTCAGCTCGAGGAGCTGACCACCTCGATTCGCCTCGTGGCGGATTTGCCCGCTGGCTAAGCGTGCTCGGTACACACGCAGGCCTCGGATATCACACCTGGAGCGAATATGGATCTCATTCTCTTGCAACCCGGCGACGCATCCATCTTTGGTGGCGCGAACGGCTGGAAAGGCGGTGGCAGTCTGATCGACAACACCTGGCGCGACAAAGTGCTCAATCTCGGTCAGTGCTTTGAACTGGTATCCGTGCATCAAGGCATGAAGCAGCAGATCACCACCGACGTAAGCAACTCGGCACGAACCTCCGGACGTCCGATCATCACTGAATTCACCTGTGTGAAATACGTCGACAAGACATCGGTGAAACTCTACGAATATTGCCTGAGCGCGAAGCCGCTCGGGAAGGGCGACAAGAGTCCCTCGAAGATCTACATCGCGCGCAACTCGGGCGAAGACACCGCCAACATTCTCACGATCGAACTGCGCGACGCGATTATCAGCGAGATTCAGTTCCAGTCCAATCCCGACGATATGCCGACCGAGCAGTTCAAGCTCAACTTTACCGAAATACTCTGGACCTACACCGTGCAACAGGCGGATATGGATCCTGCCGGCAATATGCACTCCGGCTGGAGTATCGCGCGCAACCGTCCGATCGGTCAGTTCACTACGTAACGGTCAATCAGCGCCGATGGGGAGGTGTGTGTGCAATTCCTGATGGAGCGATTGGTCAACCGCACCGACCCTGCGATGGGGCTGGAGCCACCGTTCGATCTTGCGGCGGCTGTCGCTGAGCAAATCCAGCGCATCGTGGAATGTCGTCCGTTTGCGGGTGGGCGCGGTATGCGCGTTTGCGATTTCGGGATGCCGAATATCGTCGAGTCCAGCATTGGCATGAACGATCACGAGCGCTATGGCGCGCGACTGGCAGAAGCGATTGCACATTACGAACCGCGCTTGCAAGACACGCGTTTGGAATGGGTATCGACCGGAAAGCCTTTGCGTCCACGTTATCTCATCGTGCACGGGCACTTGCTACAGGACAGCGGAGCAAGCGTGTTTCGCTTTGAGCTGCCATGTCCGGACGACGTGACATGAATACCGATGCACCACGTCTGAAAATGTGGTTCGAGCAGGAACTGGCCTCGTTACGCAACGAGGCCGTGGATTTTGGTACCTCGTTTCCAGCTATCGCGAAAACGTTGGAGCTGAGTGCCGGTCGTAGCAATGATCCGCATGTCGAAATGCTGATGCAGTCGTTTGCCTGGCTGACCGCTCGATTGCGCTACCAGCTGGAAATCGACCAGGCGGTCTTGCCCAATGCATTGCTGGGTTTGCTGTATCCGCATTTGGAAGCGCCGTTGCCTTCCATGCTGGTCGGCGAGATCGAGGTGCGCCCGGACGGCGCCAATTTTGTCCATGGTGCAACGCTCGAACGCGGCCGTTACGTCTACGCGATTGCTACCAATGATATCGGTCAGCAAGTACGTTGCCGCTTTCGCACATGCTACGACACGCCGTTGTGGCCATTGAAAGTGACGGATCTGAGCGCGGTAGCCGCGAATGCATATGCGTTGGATACGGCCGACACACGCACGCTCTCGATCGTGCGCGTAACGATCACGGGCATGGGCAAAGACCCGATCCACGCGTTGAAAATGCCGTTCCTGCGCTTTTGCATCAATGCCGAACACAAGCAGGCTTATTCGCTCTATGACGCGCTGTCCACGAATCTGGTGCGGATGGCCGTGCGCATTCCCGGAAGCGGCGAACTGCGCTATCTCGACGCCGCACAATTGACATGGTGCGGTTTTCGGCAGGATGAGGCGATGCTGGGTATCAATCCGCTCACGCATCCCGGCTATCGCCTGTTGCAGGAGTATTTTGCCTTTCCGCAGAAATTCATGTTCTTTGAAGTGGCTGGTATGGATCTGACCGGCATCGACAAGAAATTCGAGCTGCTGTTTCTGCTGGATATACCGCCATCCAGGCATAACACGCTGGATAGCGAACTGCTTCGACTCAATAGCCTTCCGCTGATCAATCTCTATCCGCAGCGCATCGAGCCGTTCGTACTCGACCAGCAACATTACGAGTATCGAATTATCGGCGATCAACAGAATCATCGTTTCTGCGAAATCTACAGCCTCGAAGAGCTCGTCTCGATTCGTCCGGATCGAAGTCCACGTCCGATCGCACCCTATTTTTCGCTGGACGATTTCCAGCAGATGGACAAGCTCGATTATTTCTACGCGCCGCGTCGCGAGGTCAACCAGACCGGTGCAGTGCATGGCACCGAAATGTATGTGTCATTTCTCGATCCGGAATTCGATGTCATCCAGCCTGCCGAGGAAATGATCGCTGGTACCGCGCTATGCACGAACCGACGCCTGCCGTCGCAACTATTGATTGGTGGTCTGCTCTATCTGGAAGGTGCTGGCCCAGTCGCTACGCTCAAGGTAGCGAGCAAGCCGACACCGAACCAACCACCGCAAATGGTGGGCGACCGACCGTGGGCGTTGGTGTCGCAGCTTTGTCTCAATCATCTCTCACTCGTGGATGGTGAGCAGGGCCCGCCGGTGTTGAAGAACATGCTGCGATTGCATGTGGGGCCGGCAAGCCTGACCGGTTACCGACAGATCGACGGTCTGCGCAGTTTGCAGAGTCGGAGGATTCAGAAACGCATGCCGCGTCGAGAAGCGTGGCGTGGTTTTGTCGATTGTCTGCAAGTGCGCTTGCAGGTAGACCAGGGGCATTTCGAGAGCGGTAGCGCGGTGCTGTTCGGCAGCGTGCTGCATCGTTTCCTGGCTTTGTATGCGGAAGTCAACACCGTCGTTGAACTGATTCTCGAATCGTCCGATCGAAGAGGAGAACTGAAATCATGGGAACCGCTGACTGGCGCACAGGTGAACCTCTAGCCAGTCGTTTGCAGAAACGGCCGGCGAGTTTCGATTTCTTCCAATGGGTGCGCATGGCATCGTGGCCGAATCGCGATACCTCAACACCCGATGTGGCGGAGCGGGGTGCACGTCAGGTCGGGGGACAACTGCGTTTTCGTGGGGAAATGTCGTCGGCGTTTCCCGGCTGCGAAATTTCAGCGGGTCGTCTGCGTACGGTCGTGCGCGGGAAAGCAAAGTCGCGCCGGGTCGAATTGTTCGTCTCCAACTTCGTATTGTCCGGCGTGCTTGGGCCATTGCCCGATAGCTTCGCGGAATGGGTGCGACAGCGGATGTCCGAGCGCGACCCGGCGATGGCGGAGTTTCTGGATATTTTCAATCACCGCATCAGTACGCTGCGTTATGAGCTGAAAGCGGCAAGTGTCCCCGCATTCGATGCGCTGCGTCCGGAATACACTCGTTACGCCGAAGCCGTCGGTGCGTTGATGGGTCTGGTGGCATTTGAAGGCGAGGGTGCGCGCATACTCGCTCGACGCGTACCCATCCCCAAACGCGCGCTGCTCGCGCTATGCGGTCTGATCGGCGATGGACGCAAGAGTGCAGCGCAGGCAGTGATCGTGCTCGGTATTTATCTGCGCTCGCCAGTACGGGTTGAAGAGTTGCTTGGTGCATGGCGCGATATAGAGCCGCGCGATTACACGCTGTTGGGTAAACGCAAGCTGGTGGATACCGCGCCGCTTGGACGGCGGTTGTGGGTCAATCATGCCGCGGTAGGCCTCGCGGTCGGGCCCGTTCCGTATACACGTTTGTGCATGCTGGTTGCCGATTACGCAAAGCTCGAAACCGGTGCGCATGACAACCGATTCGGTAACGGTTATGTCGGCTTCGCGGCGATGGTGCATTATCTTTTCGATCGCCATGTCGATGTCGTGGTGACGATAACCGTCGATGAGCAGGGAATCCCACCAGCCATGTTATGGCGGCCGCGGCGCATAGCCGGCTTTGGTAGCAGTCAAGGGTTGCGCCTCGGTCAGACGGCATGGTTGCGCGGGCAGCCTGCGTCGCCGCGCCAGGTGCGCTTCACCATCCCCATGGATGCCGTGGTGGAGGCCGCATGAACGCCCTGGCTGCCGATACTGCCGGGCGCACAGCGATCAAGCCGATCGGCAAGATCGGCAGCGCCGATTCGCCTTTGTTGTATCTGCATTGCGGTATCGCCTTGGCGGGTAATCAGTGGTTGGGCGACGAAACATTCCGACTGCTTTCCTTTGAAGGGCAGGAGACTGCTTCCGAACCATTCGATTACCAATTGCAGTTGCGCGGCAATACATCGCCACGGCACGGTCGTGCGATCAACTTCGACGCCGTGATCGGACGCCCGGTCACCGTGGGTATCAACTATCCGACTCCAGGCAGCCAACCTGACGCGGCGGCGCGCTTCTTCCAGGCCTTGCGGACGGGCTCTGCGCCGGATATCACACTCTACAACGGTCTGGTGACGTCATTCGCGATGGACGAACCGGGTGTGTATAGGCTCGGCATGAAGCCGGCATTGTGGAAACTGACACTGACCAACCGTTACTGCGTGCATGCGCAGATGAACGTGCATGACGTGATCACCAAGCTGATGCGTCTGCATTACATCGATTTTTCGCTGGATGCCGTTTCGGGCAACGACAATATAGCGATTGCCCGCGTGCAGGACTGGTTGCAGGCGGGTGAGAGCGACTACGAATTTCTGCGCCGCATGATGACTAAGGCGCATATCTACTATTACTTCAAGCACACCGGCAATACGCACACGATTGTATTCGCCAACCGCGCGGCGTATCCCAAGGCATTCGGCGATCGTCCGCTGCGTTATACACATACGTCGATGGATGAGTCCGGCTTGCAGCAAAACGATGTCGTGTTTCAGTACAGCTACCAACAATCGCTGACGAGTACCGGCGTCAACGGTGTGTTTGCGCATCAGGAAAGTGCGTCGGAACAGGATCCGGTTGCCACCTATCAAACCTTTGCGTCGCACACGCCTGCCGATGCGGGCGAGCTTCCTTTCAACCAGTACCGCACTTACCAGTACGGCATGAGTAGTGCGGAAGTGCGCCAGTACATCAAAAGCACGGCATCGTGCATGGCTGCATCCGCGCAGCAGCTATCGGGCGCCAGTACCTGCACAGGTTTCCGGGTCGGCTATCAATTCAGCCTGAGTGGCGAAGTCGCGTCCGGCGTGCATCCGTCACCGGTTCGTCCTTCGCTGGAAGGCAAGCAATTCGTGCTGAGCAAGGTGCAACACAAAGCCAGCGCAGAGGGCGGCTATACCAACAACTTCGAGGCAACCGATGCCGGCCGCATACTTACGATGTTTTCGGTGCAGGACACGCAACAAGGGGCCATCCTCGCGAAGGTCATCGACGTGGCCGGCCATGGTCCGACCGACTGGCGCTACTACGAACCGAGCAACTTCGATCCGGAACTGAGTCGTCTGCGCGATACCGAGGCGGCGCCGCCCAACCTGCTTGCCAAAGGTGTCTACGTCGAGTTTTCCAGCCCTGGCGCCGCCAGCGGACCGGTGTGGGTGAAACTTGCCTCGCACATGCTCACCGTACCTGAAATCGGTGTCATGGTGCTGGTGACACGTGCGAACGACGAGTCCGAATTGCCTGAGGTGCAAAGCATCGTGCAAGCCAATGGCACCCTGGTGGTCACGCCATCGGGATGGACAGCCAACACACATGTCGGCAGCAGCTATTCGACAAGTTACGGCGACGGGCAAAGCATCCGCTTCGGGCGTACATCGGCTTATGACCTCGATCGTGCCATCGGCATCGTGTCATCCACCTACGAGTCCGGCGAGTATCGCGACACCAGCTATTCGCAAGGTGGCAGCTACAGTTATGCCACGTCCGAGAATGCCGCGGATGGCCTGCTCAGCCGCTCCGATTCCTTCGGTTGCACCTACAGCACGCATGAAGGCAAAGAGGTATGGAGCAAGAGCACGATAGGCGGCAGCAGCAGTTACAACACCGTCAATGGCGATACCTACAGCGAAGACACGGTCTCTGGCACCAGCACGCGTTTTTCCACCCAAAACATCGTGAAGAGCCAGTCGACGACGAATCAGCAAAGCAACGTCAACGCGATTGGCACCAATACCAGCATTGACGCAATAGGAACGAGTACCTCGATGTCGACAACGGGCGTGAGCCTGGGCCAATCGACTGTGGGCATGGCCACGCAAGTAGCGATGACCGGTACGCGCCTGGATGCTTCCGTCACGGGCGCATCCAGCAACACCTCAGTGACAGGGTTGGCGCATGCGATATCCGCTACTGGAACGAGCGATTCGACGTCTGCAACCGGTAGCAGTACACAGACCAACCTGACCGGGTCCAGCGTCAGCACATCACTGACCGGTAGCGCTGTGCAGACGAATCTTACCGGCAGCAGTGTAGATACCAGCATCGTCGGTGACGCGACACGAATGAGCGTCACCGGTAGCAGTACGGGTATCAGCGTGACCGGCACGACGACCGACGTCAGCGTGACGGGCGATGAGACACGCGTAGGCGTGCATGGGAGTTCCACTACCGTGGACATCACCGGCTCAGGCATGGCCGTAACGATCGCTGGTGCACGTCTTTCCATGGAAATCGTCGGCATGAGCATTTCGATTCCAGTGATGTACATCTACGTATGAGGCGTGCATGAAGATCGTCAAACCCATGACATTGGGGCTTATGCACCGGCCGTATCTCTGGCGGGGGCAGCATCGGCTGCTGGTGGCAACGCTGGGGTTTTTTACATTGGGCGGCCGCGCCGAAAACTTGCTGCGCGATAACTTGCAGTGGCGCAAGGTGATGGCTGCGCTGCCTGCGGGAAGGCCGCTCGACGAGCTCATGCCCAAGGTGCGTGGCGAAGTACTGCTGGCCGGGAGTGCGTATGCGTCGCAGGGCCTGGCAACCACCGAACAAATGGTGCGGATGCAACTGGGCACGCTCGACAAGCGTGTGAGAGTTATTGGCGATCGGCAATGGCTGTACGGCCTGCTGCCGTTGTATCAAGTCACCGCGCCAGTGCCGTTTACGCAAATGCCGCTGACTTGGGACCGTGCCTTTGGGGGCGTACGTCATCCCGGTAATCCGCAAGGCTGCGGTTATGCACCTAATCCGTTCGCTGCATTTCTGGGGCGCAATCAGGGGCGCATGCCGAATCTGGAAGACCCGCATCAACCGGTGCGTCGACATGGCCATCGTTACCAGCCGGCCGGTTTTGGCGCACTCGACGTCGGCTGGTGGCCGCGACGTCAATGGATAGGCACCTATGGCCGGCATTGGCAGGCCAAGGCGTTTCCAGGTCTAGCCGACGATACCGATCCGGAGTTTTTCAACGCGGCACCGCAAGACCAGCGCATCGACGGGTGTTTTCAAGGTGGCGAAGCGTATCGTCTCGAAGGCATGCACCCGACACTGCCGCTGATCGAGGGTTGGTTGCCCGAGTTACGGCCGCGCGCGTTCGTCCATCGCAAGAGCACAGCCGCCGATGCGGTGGAGGAGGTTGCGCTTGCCTTCGATACGGTCTGGTTCTTTCCCGATGCCGAACTCGGTCTAGTGATTCACCGTGGCGAAGTGCCAGTCGAAGATAGTCTGGCGCTGGATATCGAAGCCCTGATGGCCGCCTACGAGCATGCCGCCGATACGCCACGCACACTCGTGCACTACGGTGAGGTGCTTGCGCTGCGCCTGAATCGGGACACGGCGGGGCGCCATGTGTTCAACGAAGCACAACTGACACCGGAACCGGACGCTGCCGTGCGTGCTGCACGCAGCCTCGAAGATCAGCAGGAGCATGCACAACGTCATGCCGCACGCGTTGCACGAGATACTGCGCTGGCGGCCGAGTTTGAATCCGCCAGCGGCATGCCCGCACCGATGCCACCGGTATCGTCTGCACCGACACTTCCGATTCCATCGGCTGCTGCTTTGCAACGTGGTGACTTCGATCTCGGTCCGTTACTCGATAGCGCCGATCAGCTGATCGCACAGACGCGCGATCGCGCGCAAGCCAGTCAACAAGAAGCCGCCGGGCAGCTCGCTCAATTGCCCACTGCGACAGCGAATGCCGCGACATCTGTCGAGCAGGCGCTTGCGCGCGCAAGTGGTATCAGCGAATCGCTGAGTACCCTGGCTGAATTTGCCACGCTGCTTTCCTTGCCAGCGTTATCGATCGAGCCTTTACAAGATCTTCAGCGCCGCGCGCGACTGGCGGCGCCTAATCCTACTGCGCCGATTACGCCGCTTTCCACCGAAGCGGCGGTGGCGATCGGTCAATGGGTACTGTTGCGTGTACGCGAAGGCGCGTCGTTACATGGCTGCGATCTGGCTGGTGCCAATCTGCGCGGCGCGATGTTATCGGGTGCCGACATGCGCGGCGCGCTGCTTGAAGCCTCAGACCTCAGCGGTGCGCAACTCGACGGTGCCGATCTGAGTGAGGCGGCTCTGACCGGTGCGAATATGGATCAGGCCAATTGCACCTCTGCGCGATTCGATGGCGCCAATCTCGCGCAGACTCACGCGCGGCAAGCCGTCTTTCGTGGTGCCAGTTTCTGCGGCACCCAGGCGCCCGAGTCCGACTGGTCCAACGCGGATCTGACGGGCGCACGTTTCGAGCAATGGCTGGCTCCCAATATTGTGCTGCACGACGCGACCATGGCACACACCACCCTCAACGATTGCGTGCTGTTGCATGCCAAGGCCGATGGCAGCGACTGGTCTCACACGGTATGGCGGAGTACGGTCGCCCTGGGTTCCTCGTTCCATGACAGCGAATGGAACGAGGCGAGCCTGAGCCGTTGTGTCTTGATGGAATGCCGTCTTACAGATAGCCGCTGGTACAGCGCAGAGCTGAGCAGGGTGCAAGCAGGCGGCGGCGCTGACTGGAGCCGGGCGGACCTGCGCCGCATGACAGCCAGTCATAGCAGCTGGCGCGATGCCACGCTCACCGATGCCAGCCTTGCCGATGGCGAATTCCGCGAATGCGATTTCAGTGGAACGCGACTGGACAAGGCGATTCTCGAACGCACGTTGTTCTATCGCTCGTTATTCATGGGCGGTGTATTGACGGCCTGCCACGCCGAAGCCGCCGACTTCTTTCAGGCCATATGTCGTCGTGCTGATTTTCGCGATGCCGATCTGCAAGGTGCAAATTTTGTTCAGGCGGAATGCACGGAAGCCCGTTTCGATCATGCGCGTCTGGAGAATATCCGTATCGAGCCCGGACGGAGGCTGCGCGAATGATCCAGTGGAGCGATATCGACTATCTGCAACGACTCGGTCGGCCCGTTCACGACGTGGACTTGGGGGCGCTCGACGGTCGCGGACGCGTCATCGACCATCTCGTTGCCAGTCATGTGACGTGGCGGACAGCTGCTTTATGCGGGAGTCGCCTCAGTGGACTCACGTTCGTTGACTGCGATCTGCGCGGCGCCGATCTGCGCGATACGGTACTCGACACATGCAGCTTCACACGCTGCGATCTTGGCGACACGCGCTGGGAGAATGCACGCGGCAACCAGCTGACATTCACCGATTGCACGCTGACGAATAGCCAATGGCAAACAAGCGACTTGGCTATGAGTGCGTTCATCAAGTGCGACTTGCGATTGGCGTCTTTTGCAAAAGCCTCATGGCAACGCACCGTCGCGACCCAATGCACATGGGATGGTGTTTCACTGGAACAAGCGCAAATCGGCCAATGCGTCCTGGTCGACATGGATTTTCGTCGGGTCGATATTGTCGGATTGGTCGCTCAGGCGACCGTCCTGCGCAGTGCGTGCTTCGACGGTATGGACTTGCACACATTGAGTCTCCCACGTTGCATGCTGGATGAAGCTAGCTTTGTCGAGGCTGATTTGCGTGGTGTCGATTTACACGAAGCCAATTGCCGCAAGGCACGGTTCGTGCGCTGCAACCTGCAGGGGACCAATCTTTCGCGTGCCTTGATGCTTGAGGCCGTGCTTGAAGATGTCGACGCACGCGGAATGATCTGTGCGGGCACAATTTTCCAGAACGCATCGTTGCAGCGCGTTTGCCTGGTTGATGCCCATGCAGGAAGCAGTGTGTGGGATCACTGCCAATTGCAGGATGTGGAGTTCGTGCGTGCTGACTTGAGCTACACACGTTTCGATCATGCAAGCGGTTCCGACATCAATTTTCGGCATGCGAACCTCGCGTATGGCAGCCAGCACAACACGCAGTTCGCGCAAGTAGATATGCGTCACGCAAAACGTACCCGTTTACGCAAAACCTCATCCGCACGGCTGATTGCCGAAGCGCGATCACTTTCCCTGGAGACACGCTAATGTTTGCCGCCAACCGCCGGAGTTTCTCGCGTACACGCAGTACACCTCAATTATCTGAAGCTGTTATCCACGAAGCTGTGGATAACGAGATGTGGCGACTACAAGACGGCCTTTGCGCAAGACAGGCCACATCGTGCCTTATCACGCCACAGGCAGGCGATCGCGTGTTGCTGGTATGCATGGCCGATGACAGCCATTACGTATTGCATGTGCTTTCACGACAGGATAAACGCAGCGCAACCCTGGCCGTTCCGGGTACGGAGCGATTGTCGATCCAGCAGGGAAGTATCGATGTGTCAGCGACCCAAACGATCGCGATGCGTGCTGGCGGTGAGGTAGCGATCACTGCCTTGCATGGCCCGCTTTCGCTGGGGGCGCCCAATATTTTCACCAGTGCGACGGAGTCGCTGGTTCACACCGCACGCAGCTATGTAGGACAGGTCGAGCAGCTGCTGTTCAAGGCAAGCCAGCTACTGCGCTTGCATGGTGAGCAGGTGATCGTGACGGCGCGACAAGACGCCAAGATTGATGCCGAACGCATCAGTCTGGGATGAGCGATGTTTGTCAACATTAATCTCGGCGTACTCAGCTTCGCGTTTCCGGACGTGTGCTTCGTGCCCGTACTCGGCGTACCGGTGCCGACACCGTTTCCGAACATTGCACTGTCCTTTGCGGACATACCTGTGCAGTTTGAAATCATTATCGGCGGTGGTCTCGCGGAGAACCTGCTTACCATCGGAGCTATCAGCAACGGCGATCAGGTTGGTGCGGAAGGTGGCGTGGTCTCTCATCTTTTCATGGGACCGTTTCGTTCGCTGCTTGGCAGCTTCAAGGTATTCATGGGCTGCATCCCATGCACGCACATGCTTGGCATCGTGGGGCAGAATGGTCTGTTGCCCAACATAGTGGGTATCACGCTCACGCCTGCACAGATCTGTGTACTGGTGTTCGGTTGATGCGGGCGCCAACCAACAGTTCCATGTTGAAACTAGTGTTTGCATGCACATGCTTTCTGTTGGCAGGTTGTAGTGCTGTCGCGAACCTGTTGCCGTGGCATACGCAAACCACGCGCCTGTCGAGTGTGCGTGTAGCGGCCCCCCCGGGCGCGAATCTGAATTCGGCCACGGCACTGGACCTGGTGTACGTCTACAACACCGCGAGTATCGCCATGTTGCCCAAGACCGGACCGGATTGGTTTTCGCAAAAAATCGCCTTGCAAAACGGACTGGGCCTCGCGATCGACATCGTGTCGTTGCAAGTGCCGCCGGCCACGGTGATCGATCCGGTCGTACTGCCGAAACGTGCCAGCAAGGCTGTGGCGGTTTTCGCATTCGCCAATTATCTGGCTCCAGCTGGACAGGCACGCAGCGACCTTACCCAATTCCGTCGCGCCGTGATCTGGTTGGCACCGACACAAATCACCATCACCGAACAGTAGGGCAAACCATGAACGCTATCGCCGACAACTTGCCCGTATTGCCCGAAGCCGTGTCCTGGTCGGAGGGCATGTTGCTGTCGCCGCAACACTTTCAGCAAAACGATATCTATTGGAATAATTACCTGCATCACCAGTTGTCCGTGTTGCAGCCTTATTGCTGGGGGGTGCTCGATCTGGCTTTGGACGGCGCCGAACTACTCAAGGGCAGGGTGGTTTTCGAGCGACTGCGTTGCGTGATGAATGACGGTCTGCTGATCGACTTTCCCGGTCACTTCGTACCGCAGGACATGTCACTGGATCTTTCCAAGCATGACTGGAATGTAGAACCACGCGTCGTTGTGCAATTGCGCGTGCCGATTCGTGGAAAGGGTGCTGCCAGCAATATCGGAGACATGCAACGCTATACCACCGAGCCCGGCAGCCTGGAGGCGGACGAAAACACAGGCAAGGACGAGATAGCAGTCGATCGTCTGCGCCCGAAGATGAGTCTGGTCGCTGGTGTGTCCGTCGCCAAGTGCTATTGCTCGTTTCCACTGCTGGAGCTGCGCGGTGACTCGCGTGGTGTACACCTGACGGAATACCACCCGCCGTTGCTACGCTCGGATGCGTCGCTCTTTCTGGGCGACGCGTCGCTGCAACGTGTCCTGAAAAACTTATCCGAAGCGATGTGGAAAAAATACCGTGAGTTGCTGGGTGTGCGTATCGATGATCGCGGCGAGTCGCGTTACGACGGTGAATCGAGCGCACAAGTGATGGCTGCACGTTACCTGGTCATGGGCCTCCCGCGTTTCGATGTGCTGCTGCAATCGGGAACCACGCATCCCTACGATCTCTATGTCGCGCTATCGCAACTGGTTGGCTTTCTCGCTGCCACGCCCGGTGCGTCGCAGCCACCAGCCATGCTGGCCTACGATCACAATCAATGCATGCCGCTGTTTCAACGTGCCATCGACTATGTTCTGGTACAGCTTGCACGCATGAATGCGGATTACAGCGTGATCGACTTCCAGCAAGTCGGTGTCTCTGGTTTCCGTTGCATGTTGCCGCAAGGTATTGCAACCGACAAGCTGCTGATCGAGCTGCGTCCGCGCGCGGGACAAAATACCAAGACGCTCGACACCTGGTTAAGTGGAGCGCGCATCGCAACCGAGGAATTGATTTATATCCTTGTGCGTCGTCGTTTCTCCGGTGCCACGGTAACAGCTGCCGATGCCGCAACGGTCGCCGCACTGAATCTTCGTCCGGGTGCATTCGTCTACACGATAACCGGCGGCAGTATCGACGTCGATGCAAGTACCGCGAAACCACTGATCCTTGACGGACACACCTTGGTGATACTTGGCGAACCAGATGACAAGGTACCGGCTGGCATTACGCTGTATTTGCCGCGTAAACCGGCAACGGCAATCAAGGTGGGAGCATCTTGACCGATGGCGACTGCCAACCCCGATCCTGCGCGCAGTTTTCTGGTAACCCGTTTCGCGGGTTTCTATGAGGAAGTGGCGCGGATAAAGGTCGCCGTTGAGAAAGGTGAGCTTGCACGGTTGTTGCAACCGGATTCGCCTCTCGAGCAGATTGCGCCAAGCGATCAAGCTGAACGTGTTGCCAATCGATTGCTCGCGATACTGGATCGCCAAACGCGCGCGGTCGCTGCTGTCGCTACCGAAGCGGAGATGGAAGCCTATCGCCGCACACGCTACATCATGGTCGCGCTGGCCGATGAAATCTTCATTCTCAATCTTCCGTGGGATGCCGCAGAATATTGGCCGAAGTACCTGCTCGAATACAGCGTCGCACACACGCGTATTGCCGGACGGCAGTTCTTCCTCTACGTCGAGGAATTGATGGGATGCCGCGACCGCACGCCATTGGATGCGGATTTTGCGGCGGTATTGCTGCTCGCGATGCAGCTCGGCTTTCAGGGAATGTATCGCGGAAACGATGGCCGTGACACGCTCAGCGGATATCGAAGCAAGCTTTACCCGATGGCGAGTGGTCTCACTCTCGAAGATCGCCGTGGCCATATGTTTCCACAAGCCTACGACTACACGGTGGTATCCGATCGCGACAATACGCGGATAGCGCTCGCACCATGGGTAAGGGCGACGGTGTACGGTGCGCTCGGCTATCTGGTGCTGTCATCGCTGATCTGGCTGGCGTTGACGTGGTCCTTGCTCGGCGTGATAGATGGTGCAACACATCAAAACTGCGTCATGAAAAACGACAGCATGGTATGTCGTGTCACGTCCGGATCTGCGAGCACCCAATGACCCCCGTGTTCGCCGCCAGCCTGATTCTTGCGGCGATCGCCTTTGTCCTTGTTGCGTGGCTTCTGTGGCGATCGCGTAGTACCAAGGCGGTGCAAGGACCGAAGCCAGCTGTTGCCACTGCACCGGATAAGCCTTCGCGATGGGTGAACGTGCGCAACGCGTTACGGCGCAGCTATCAGACGATCGATCGCGCGGTGCGTTATGTAATGGCGCGCCGCGATTGGCGTTACCGGAATTCATGGCTATTGCTGATGGGCTTTTCCGGTGACGGCAAAAGCAGTATTGCCGCATCGATCCCGCAGGATCTCGAGCGTGCGTTGCAACGACGCGATGCAAAAAACGAAGCTTTTTTAATAACGGCGGTTCCCAATTCGAAATGGCACTTCCTGGAAAAAGGCATTCTGATCGACCCGAGTTGCAGCATCGGGACGCCTGCTGCGGCACAAAACACTGACGCACGCTGGCCGGACATGCTGGCGAACATCGATAGCTTGCGACCAGACCGCGCGCTGGACGGCATCGTCTGGGTGATCTCCGCGGCTCGTCTGTTGGCTGCCAGCGATGCAGAATGCGCCGCGCTGGGTCGCTACGCGTTTGCACGTATCAACGAGATGCAGGATGCGTTCGCCTTTGCGCTACCCGTCTATGTGGTGGTCAGTCAATGCGACGCCATACAAGGCTTCAGCGCGTTCTGGACCGTGCAGGACAAAACGTTGCGTGGCGAAATGGCGGGATGGTCCAGTCCGAGCATCGACGATAACGGGCTGCCTTCAGAATGGGTCGGCAAGGCTTTCGACAAGCTGATTGACGGTTTGCGCGCATTGGTGCTTAACGCAGCAGCCGTAAAGGACGAGATTGATGACGTCGATGACTTCTTCTTGTTTCCGCGTTATATGCGCACCTTGCAAACATCGGTGCAGGCATTTCTGGAGGTATTGTTCAAGACCAACAGCTATGAAACGCGTGCGTTTTGCCGTGGCGTTTACTTCACCGGCGTGGTCGCCAGCGAAAAAGCGACGAGCGTGGTCAGCACTGCCCGCAAGGATGTCGCTTTCATCCAGGGGCTGCTGGAAGACAAGGTATTCGCCGAGCGAGGACTCGCGCAACGCACTCAAAAGGGTCTGCTCGCGCGCAATCATTTGATACGGCGGCTACAGATCGGTTTGATTTTTGCCAGCATTTCGCTTGGCATAGCGTTGCCGTGGAGTGCGTCCCAAGTTAATCAACGGGCACAGGCGTTGCGCGATACCGTGGTGAATATTTCGGTCAACAGCAAGACCCTCAGTCAGCATAGCTGTCTGGATGAACAGCGCGTCTACCAGCTCATCACGCAAGTCACCGCGCTGGATCAACGTACGCGCTACATAGCCATTCCGTTGTCGTGGATCGACCGCCGTATCAATAGCGGCATTACCAAAGTCATTTCCATTAATGCATTGCAACAAGTCGTGTTGCCGTCATTGTCATGCAAGCTGCAACAACGCATCGACATGTTGTCAGCGACTACCCTGAACGTTGCTGCGTTGCAATCGGCACCCGATGCAGCCTACGCAAATGACCGTTTGCAACTCAAGCGACAGCTGGCTGATCTAGGCACGCTGGAGGAAAACCTCGATCACTTTGCTGCCATCGCTGAACCTGGCTTGCAAGTTGAAAAGCGTCAACTTCTTCTCTATTTCGGCGCGCTTTGCGAATACGCCTATGGTGACCCACTGCCGGCGAATGCATTGAAAGAGGACGGAGCACTCGCTGACGCACTGGTTCCTGCGACGTACAGCGATGAACCGAAAATCAGCGCGGCGTTACGCACTCAGCTGGTGGAAAAGTTCGACAAGATGGCCGCCAACGCACAGGGCGACTTGCTCAAGCGCATCGGGGAAGGCGTGCCGCTGCTGGCGTCATTGCAAGCCGCAGCCAATACACCACAAGAGAACAAGCCACCGATACTGCCGCAGCTGCGCAACTTCAACAATTGGCTGAAATGGGTTCGCGGTGCGTGGTTGTTATCGACGCCGACCGAAAACCCATGTACGCGCATGAGCGATGAGGTCAAGCCTGGCATCGAAACGCTGATCAGCAAATATCATTACGACGCGAACCTGCTTGCCACGCTCGATCATTTCAATGTTGAGCAATGCTATCAGCCGGTGGTCGATAGTTTGCGTAGCGCGACACTCGCACCTTACAACGCATTGTTCTCCGTCAATCCGTCCACACAGGAGTTGGATGGTGTAAGCCCAGGCCTCGGTAATGAAGCCACTGGCTTGAATGCGCTCGCTGACGTCGATTATATGCAGCTGAAGTCGACGCAAGCCTATAGTTGCAATGGTGCTGGTGCAGGATGGCGCAGCGGCACTTTCAGCGAAGTGCTTGGGGAAGTACGCCAGTATCAGACATTCGCAAATCTGCAAAAGACAGCGACGCTGGGGCCTGCTCCCGCAAACGATCCGTTATACGATCAGTTGGCGCGAGCACAGTTGCAAGTAGCGCTCGAAGATAGCTTGGCACGTAATCAGCGCACGCAAGTCAGCGAAACGGTCGATGCGGGGCTGGATGCAACATCACAGCTCGATCGCGAACTATCGACCGAGAGCGTCAACGTTTCCTCTTCAATAGGTCCGTTGCTTCAATCCTTGCGCGGCTTCCGGCAATTGGGGCTCGACAATCTCGCGGGCGAGGTCAGTCAATGCGCGCAGAACTACGCATCAAGCATGCTGCTGGATGTGTCGGAACTGGTGTCATCCAGTCATTTGTATGACCCATCCGTCCAGGACAGCTCCGATGATTCCGCAGTAATCTTTGATCTCGGTGCCACTCCGGTTCTGCAAGGTTATCTGGATCAGCAACTGGCGCGCGTGCAGGTGCTGTCCAGCTATGCGGCGCCGTTCGTGACGTTGTTGAAGGGCTCCAATGGCGTCAACAACAGCATGCGTGCCAACACGCAAACGGATGTGTATTGGGGGAATACGATCAGTGAATTGAATCGAGCCGTTCAGTTCGCCGATCCCGCGGGGCAAGTGGGTCAGCTCAATGATCTTTTCCTCAAGCAACTTTCTGCAATGAGCTACAGCAATTGCTCGAACACGCTAAATGGGTATATAGCACCAGCGATCGGCAATGACCTGTTTTCGCTGCGGCGCCAGGCCGTGGTGCAAATCGCGCAGACCGCCTGTTCAAATCACGGGCTGGATAATTCCAATCTGCACTATGTACGGATCGGCATGTTGTTCAACAGCCAGCTGGCTGGTCGTTATCCGTTCGGTCCGGCAACCTCGCATGAAGTGTCACTCGCGATCGTCAAGGCGTTCTTCGTTTATTACGCAAAGGAAAAGCCCGAACTGGAAACGTGGCTTGCGACGGCCACTAGCGACAAGGCTAAGCGAATGAAGGCGTTTATAGATCAGCTTGACACTGTGCAGTCTTTCCTCAGTGGCAATCTTTTGGCCATGCCACAGAGTGCGCCGATCACCGTCGATGTGGGTTTCCGCGCATTGCCCGCCAATTCGCCAAACAGCGATCAGCTGATCGCATGGGCCATGCGCAGCGGTGACAACACCATCGGCTGGCCCGGTGCCACTACTCGCGTATTGTGGAATTTTGGTGATCCAGTGTCGCTGGATATGCAGTGGGCAGACCGCTCGCATTACACACCGTTGCCGGACCCAGCTCAATCGGACCTGACAGTGAGTGGTTTTCATGCGACGTTTCAGGCTACGGGGTCATGGGCGCTGTTGCAGTTGCTCGATCTGCACAAGTCGAATGCCAGCGCCGCCAACGCACTTGATTCCAATCTCCAGTTATTGCAGTTCCAGTTGCCGCTATTGACCAATGCCGATGTAGCGCGCAGCCAGGGCAATACCACCAAGGCGCAGTTCTATCTCACCCTGAAATTCGCCGCCCCCGATCCGGTCAGCAAGGCTGTTGTGCCGCTTGCTGTGCCGATATTCCCGCGGGAGGCGCCTGTTTTGTGGTGATTTCCATCAATCACAAGGAGTTCCGCTCATGAACATGCCTGCATATGTGATGCAAGGCGACGATACGTTGCCGCAAGGACATGTCGCCAAAGCTATGGATGATAACGGCTATTTCAAGCGTTACTTCGATACGTCGCTGGAAGCGCTGCTGGCGCCACTGGACGGTGAGCATCCAACCGGGCTGCCTGTACGCGGCACGATGATCTATCGCATGGTGGAGCAGGCACGCCGCAGCGACGACGTGACGCTGCCGATGGGCTCGTGGGCGGTGGATCTGAAACGTGCGAACTGGCCTAAAGTTTCGACGATGATTGTCACCGTCCTCAGCGGAACCGCCAAGGATCTGCAACTGGCGTCGTGGCTGCTCGAAGCGGAAATCCATCAGCGCGGCTTTGCGGCGATTGCACCGTGCATCACTTTGCTGCACGGACTTTGCGATCAGTGGTGGAGCGTATTGCATCCGCAGCCAGACCACGGCGACTACGATGCGCGCATCAATATCGTGCAATGGGTGAACGAAAAGCTGCTTGCTACGTTGTCGCTGATACCGTTGGTGAGCGAAGGTGAACATCGTGCAAGCTGGTCGCAATGGGAATTGGCGTATTACAACGAGCGCCTGATTGCGGTGCATGGGACGTTGCCCGAAGAAGCCCGCGACGCAGCCACGTTGGAAGATTTGCACGTATTGCTAGGCGTCATAAAGCTGGATATTTTGCGCGGGCGCTATGCCGAACTGACTGACGCACGTGCGGCGATTGCCGACTTCGAGGAAAACTTGCGTATCCATCTGGGATACGAAGCTCCGTCGTTGGGCAAGCTCGACGATTTGCTGGTACATGTCCAGGCGCCTATCCGTGGCGAAATTGCCCGACGAGGCGAACTGCTGGAATATTCAACGGTCGCCACAACACCCGATGACCGCATGTCGGATGTTGCGGCCGTAGCGCATGACGGCGCAGATGACCGGCATGCGCAGACGGAACACGACGACGAAGCTTTTACCGATCGTGAAAGAGCCTATCGGGCTCTGGCTGACGTCGCCGACTTCCTGCTTCAGATCGAACCGCATAGTCCGGTTCCTTATTTGATTCGTAGGGCAATCGAATGGGGCAGTCTTAACGCCGCCGAGTTGTATTGCGAGGTTTTCCAGAAGTCTGGCGGTCGGATCGATATCGTCGACCTGTTCGGTATCGGTGGACAACATGAGTCGCATCAGGAGGGTGCATGAACACGGCACAGGCATGGACGCCAGCAAGCACCGCTGTTTCCGAGACGAATAAGCTTGGCGATGGCATCGAATTCACCGAGTTTGCACAGGCCATGCATGCACCGTCGCTCACCGTGGATGCCATGGCAACGCCTTGTTTGGCTGACGCATGGGCGAAGGCGATAGTGGAAGTTTGGCAGCTTGAATATGAGGCAAGCAGCCTCGATCCGGAGCAGCCACTTTACGTGCTCGATCTGAGCCCCGGCAGCGGCCATTTCGCACGACTGATTTTGCAAGCCTTGCGCGAGCATATGAGTCGATCCGATGCGCATACACACAACTTGCGATACCTGGCTTGCTTTGATCAGGAAAGCATCGAGGTGGATTGGATCGTTGACGCAGGCTTCGCCGGCGATGAGGGAATTGACACTCTGACGTGGGATCCTTCGTGCGAGTCAATGAACCCGGTGCCACCGAGTACGCAGTACAACTATCGATGGAATGCGGCGGGCAATCCCGTCGCGGTGCTGGCGCTCGGATATCTACAGCGCCAGTCTGCCCAATTGCGCGCCGTGCACTACGGTCAATGGCTCGAAGGGCGCGTATGCATAACGGCCAGCGATGCATTGCATTACGACGTCAACTATCAGTGGGAAGATATTTCCGGAAGCAACGATATGGCGTTGCCCGAGTCACTGCGACAACGCTACCTGCGCACGTTGCAAAGCGTGTGCGTGCTGATTCCCGATGCAGGCCTGCGTGCATTGCACTGCATAACAAAGATATCCGCTGGCAGATGTTTTTGGCTGGCTGCGGATAGGGGTGTAATGAACGAAACGCAATTGCGCTGGGGTGCATCGTCGCCGCCCGCGCAGTGGCAACGCTCCGGTGTCGCGTTGCCAGTCAATTTCCACGCGCTCGCCTACGATCAGATCAGAGAAGGCGCATGGTCAAAGCATTGGCAGCTTGAAGATGTCGGTATCGTTGTGCAGGTACTCTGGCGCCACGATGGTATCGATGTTCCGCCGGTATGCTACCAAACGCTCGCAAGACTGCTCGGTGCTTACCATCCCGATGAAGCGCTTTGCTGTCATGAGATGGCATCGGCTTTGCCGATGGAAGCGTCGCCCGCATTGCGCTTGACCCTCATGCGCGCAGCAGGTTACGACCCAAGAGTACTGCGTTCTACATGGTCGGTTTGGGCTGAAACACCGCCAGAATTTTCCGATGCCGAGCGTCAAAGTTGGCGCGATGCACTGCCGTATGCGTGGAAGTATTGTCCACGCTCAGGCGATGAATCGATGTTGCGCCATCAACTCGCTGTCGTTGCGACACACCTTGGGTTATTTCAACTTGCCAGGGATATCTTCGCGTTCGACGCCAACGCCAATTGCGTCGCATGGTGCGATGCGATGTGTGGTGATCTTGAGCGTGCATTGGAACGTTTAAGCGGGCAGGCTGATGCTGATGACTTCGCGATGTTGTTGCATGAAGAGTTCGCTGCCCGTGCCGCACACTGGCGGACTTTGGACTGGTATCACGCTGCTTGCGCACGCGATGGCGATCTCGCGCTCGAACCGCTGGGCGCTGAGCACGTGGATGCTTTTTTTGACCAGTATCGCGACCCACAAATAGGAATACTCACAGGGTTACCTGATTTCGAGTCGCCTGATGCGGTGCGTGCGTGGATCATCTCACGAGGCAACGACGCCGGCCGTGCGAGCTACGCCGTGATGCATGCTGATGCAGGGTTCGTCGGTGTAGTCAGCCTGCATGCCAGTGAGGGTAGCGGGTATTTCTATTTCTGGATTGGTTGCGACTATCAGGGACGTGAATACGGTCGCCGTGCGGGACGACTCTTGCAATTGCAGGCAGCGGCATGGGGTGTCCCCTATCTGTTTACCTCAGTCTACACAGATAACCAGCGCTCTCTGGACGCGTTGGAGTCGCTGGGGTTTCGACGCATGAACACCCGTGCAAAGCCACCAGATGACGAGTTGATTTTTATGCTTTGCGAGCTATCCGATGGCATAGAGAACCGGGTGTCGCAAAGCACGGTGAATCGCCTGGCGAATCTTCTGATAGCGACGGAATCGCATCTCGTTGTGGACTCTGCGACGTCAGACGTCGGCACTTTGACCATGACTATCTGAGGCAATGACCTATGCCAGGTAAAAAGAAGGTCAAGCGTCTTTAGTCGATGAAATGCATTCGCATAACGAAAGCGATTGGTTCGACAACAAATCGTCAACGAAAGGATCAGGCGCATGGCTTCAAATCCGAAGAAACGACCACGTGATTCAACGGCGTTACCGAAAAGTGCCCCGCCGACAAAGCTGCATGCCTCGCGAATGCCCGCGCTCAAATTTCCGCATGAGGCTTTCAATAGCCAACAGATGGCTGCAGGCCAAGGGCGGAAGTTTCACGAATTTTCCAGTTTCTCACTGGCAAGCAGTGCGGATCGGGACAAATACATCAAGGACACCGGTCTAAAACGCATCAGCACGACGCAAAATTGGGGAATCCCCTCTGGGCCTCCGAGTACACCGTCGCTTGAGGCGCCGAGAATGTATCGATCGCGGCGGGGTTCGATCAGTGGGCTTGCACCGATGCCGGATGGCTCCGTTGGAGGGTGGCGTCTGCACTCGCTGCCGACTTCCGAAGCATTGCGAAACCAGGATGTTTCGGACAGCACGGAGTTTGCCGATGCGTATAGCAAACGGGCGAAGATTTTGACCAAGCCGATATTGAATAGCCGAAACAAGGAGCAGACGGTCAATGCTGTTCTTTCGGATTTCGGAAAAGTCCGCTATGACACCAGCCAGAAAGCATTTCAATTCACCGATGTAACGCACGCGATGGGCGTTTCCGGTAAAGGCATGAACAACAAGACTAGCAGTCCACCCGAGGAGATATACGCACCGAGCATCTCCGTATCCAAGGCTGATGGTAAATCCGGCACGCCTGCGCAAACGTATCACTCCGAACCCATGGCAATAACGCTCCATAACGGCGCCCGCACAACGAAGCTTGAAGACGAGTCGGGCATGGTGGGCATTTTCGCAAGTATTCCCAACCAGGTATGTTTTCAGTGCGGGCGCATGTTTCAGGAAAAGGTAGGCAAGAATGCCGTAGTAACTGGTGTTCCGGGTCGCCCTTTCGGCGGCCAGATCGAAGGAGATACTTTCATGGATTTAAGCAAAACAACCGTGTCACGTGCCGCACCCATGACGGAGTTGGAGGGAAACAGTAAGAACGCTTCGGAAGTAACGTCCATTTACGAACATCACAAAAGGACGCATGCAATCGCCATGAGTGATTGAAGCAATGATGCGGTTCCGCAACCAAACGAGGCTAACGGTATATGGATAATTCAAAGCCAAAACGCGGCGGCTCACAAACGGATATGGGGCTGTCCATGTTTCACGCCGCCAAGGCATCCGGCACGATGGCTGACATGGCTCAGATGGGAATTCGTAAAGAAAGCCAGAAGCGAGCCGAATCTAAGCGGATAGGTGATGTTACTGGTCAGCGTAAGGCAGCACGGAACATGTTTGTACAAGCCGTCAAGACGGTCATCCATCGGAATCGCGAGCTGAAAAATCTGGGCGGCCTGGTCGCGAGTGCGGATGTACGAACCTTGCCGAATCGCACTTTCTTCTGGAGTGGTGACACACAGGATTCATCGGGAAATACCGTCAAGAGCGCGATGGCGACCGCCCAGCATCTCGCCCAAAAGTCGAGCGGAAGTACCGTTGAGATGACACCGGGTGGAAAGCTTCTGGATAACTACGCTGGACACCCGAACAGCTTCAATTACCTCAAGGAACGCTTTCAGTACACCACGTCGGCAAAATGGAAAGAGCCCCAAGCATTACGTGAAAGCCTGATCACCAAAGGTGCAACAAATGCCGGCCGGGATGTTCGTCAGGAAATGGATGCTGGCTTATTCGATCGCTTGACAACGACAGATAAAGCAGGGAAAAAATATGGTCCGTTGGCACGCCCGGGTTCCGCTGCGGGCGCCTTGTGGGATGTCGTTTCCGTCCGTTTTGCCAAGCAGGCAGTCGGCAGGGTAGATGTAATCCACGCTGCACCAAGCACTGATCCCTATTTCAAGAGCAACACATTTCAAAACAGTACATGGATTACGAAAGAGCAGCCCACCTTGAAAGATCAAGGTAGAACAACCATCACCGAGCGCTTTGCGGAACACTTGCAGGGACATCTGCAAGGACCAAAGCATACGGGACTGCCAGATTGGTCGGGAACAGGGGGATTCAGAGGGAATTTGCGTACGCAGACGAGCGGAAGCTTGACGCCTGGAGTGCAAAAACCGCGCTCCAAGCTTTAATTGTCGTACATCAGCTAACTGAGCCTTTCAATGATAAAGATGACAGGGGTAAAGGAGGGATAGCGATCCAGACGCTGTTGCATCTGGACGCGAGCGCAGTTTGTTTCCGAAGTGAGATATGATAATCATCATATTAAATTTCAAGCGAATGCCAACATGGTTGCTCTCAGGCACAAGCAGGGACGAGGTGCTTCAATGCCGCTTTCAGCAGCGCGTCGGAAAGTTTGGGGTCGTCGACAGCGCGCGCCATGACCAATGCGCCAACCATCGTGGCTGCAGTGACCAGCGCGTGCTCATGCGCACCGGGCTGCCCCCAGTCGGGCGACTGACGGGCAACGACATCGATCATTTCCTTGATGCGGCGCGTGGCGGCTCGCCGTACCTCGGGCGCCTGGCGTGGCATCTCCGAGCCGAGGGCAGCAACCGGGCAGCCCATTTCAGGGCTTTTAATGTGCTCCTTCGATAGATAGGCGCGCAGCAGCGACTGTAATGCTTGTTCCGGCTGCACGCTGGCGGCGATGCGCGATGATGCGGCGACGGCCTCCGCGCCAGCGCGATCGGCTGCTTCGGCAAGCATCGCCTCGCGTGAAGGGAAGTGAGCATAGAAGCCACCATGCGTGAGGCCAGCCTCCTTCATGATATCGGCGACGCTGGTGCCGTCATAACCACTACGACGGATGGCGCGCGCGGCGGTTTCGACGATGCGTTCGTGCGTAGCTTCTTTGGATCGGGTAGCGGTTCTTTTCATATGACGTACATCATATATAATGTAGCGCCAAACGCAAGACTGTATCTCCGCCTATACCAATCGTATTTGACGATGGCTCACTAGATGGCCTTCCATTCAGCGATCCACTAAAAGCCAAACTGGCTATCGCTCAGCCTTCAGCATTGGTCATTCGGCGGTTCATTACAGGGTCTTCACGACGATCTCTCGGAAAAAAAGCAAATGCGATTAGTCGCAATCGCAACTCTGCTTCGATCAAAAAGAGGAGGGCGTTGGGGCCGCAGCGTATGGCACGAAAATATAGTGACGCTGGTCGCACCTTTTCGCTATACGCCTTTTATGCATGCACTAGTCTTTCATAAGATCGATCTAAAGCTGCAAAGCATTCGGATTGGACACTCAGCGACCACGGGTGGTTGGATGTCGTGTGTTTCGGGAAGTGCAGGGCAGCATGGCTTTACATGCAGATGCCTATAGCGGGCAGCAGCATGGCTCTACACGCAGATGTCTATAGGGGGCATCGGAAGCAGGTTTCAGCAAATTCGTAGGTCGAACATCCCAGGCTTCGGCGCAGGGCATCATGTCCAGTCGTTGCGGGGAAGTGTTTGCCTCACGTGAGCCGAGTCCCGCAGTCGAACTCTTCGGTGACTCTTCGAGTCGTGATTGCGTGCGTGGCGTAACGGAATGACGGAAGCCCGCCTATGTCTCCAATTCCGACCGATTCGTTCATGCCGTCGCGTGGCCTGGATGCCATGAATCAGCTGTTCGACCAATGTAAGTTCGAGGCGGTTGCGCTCAGGGGGAGTGGATTACGCGGACTATCCGGCAGTCGCCTGCGTGCCGGCGCGTCGCTCTGTAGCTTCGTGTTCGATTTTCCGTGCCACGGCCGTTTTCCAGTGCCGCACGGCAACTACCTGCTTTGCCACGTTCATCATGCAAGCCCGGAAAGTTGGTGCACCGGTATGCCGTTGCGCTCAGGCACAACCGTGATCGGGCTGCCCGGCAACTCCTGCGAAATGATGCTAAGCGCACATTCGATGGTCAGCGTATTGATGGCTCCTCTACACGATGGTGTCATGCGCGTCCTCGAAAGAAATCCGGTTTCGTTCGGCTTGATGGGCCACCGGTTTTCGATATACGGGCCGGAGTGTCTCGCCGGTACACCTTGGGGGTTCCGCTGCGAGTCGGCGTTCCATGCGCTGGTTTGTACACGAGGTGGTGAAGGCAACGCGGTGGGTGAAGACTTCTTTGACGCCTTGCTCGATCCACGCGTGCTGGATGATCTAGCGGCCCGGCCGCGTGGTCCGGTGTCAAATTTCGGTCGCCACCGGGCGCATTACCGTTCCTTTCGGCGTGCGGTGGATTTCATGCGTGCGAACTTGCAAGACGATATCTATCTCGACGAACTGGCGCGCTCCACTGGAATGAGCGAACGCGCCTTGCGCTACGCCTTCGCCGACCTGCTTGGCGTATCCCCCGCGCGTTACCTCGCCTTGCTCAGGTTGCATGAAGCCAGCCGGCGGCTTTCTGCTGCAGGTGTCGGCCGTCTTTCCGTGAAGTCGGTGGCGATGAGTTGCGGCTGGTGGGATCTGTCGCGTTTTGCGGCTAACTACCGGCGGGCCTTTGACGAACATCCCAGCGATACGTTGATGCGCGCTTGCGGCGTCGCTTGCTGAGATACCGCACGTAGGTTGGGCTGAGCGCGAGCGAAGCCCAAAACATCGTACCTTCCCGGTTTACTCATCCGCACAAGTGCGTGTCATCCCATCTATGGCCACATATATGGCCAAGATGGGATGTCGGTATTCGCTTGCGCGCAAACCAATCGGAGTGCGGCATATCGCAAACGTGCGCTCCGACACACCTTGCCAAATTTGCTTAGCAATTGCCGAGTTCGCGTTGCATTCGCGCTGAATTTGCCTGTTGTGTCACGCAAGCTTCCGCTTCAATGAAACCTACGCCGGACGATGCTTGTGGGAGAGCGTCGTTATCGCGCAGGCACAAGGAGTGAAGAGGGTGATCATGCGCAATTTCCATCTTGTCGATACCCGTGCCGGGGCGCCTGTCCCCGAATCTGCACAGTACTCGAGCGCAGCTGCCGGCACCCGCATGCGTTTCATTCCAATAGATGGGTCATCTGACGCGCATCGACCGAATGGGAGCTGCTTCCACGCGCGTGGGCGGCCTGCGTCGGCACGTCGACACTGACGTCATGCGCGAGAGTTCGCTCCCTGGGATAAGTCTCAGATCTTTTGTTTTTGTGGGGATTGTTCGACACGATTTTTGAACCAGCACCGGGACGGCCCGCTGCTCTTCCAGCGCCCGTGAAACCGGGTTTCGGAGAAGTCTATGAACAGGATCTATAGCAAAGTCTGGAATGCTTCGTTGCATCAGCTCGTGGTGGCTTCGGAGCTGGCGACATGCCGTCAGGGCACCGCCGTCGATCGACGCGGCGTGTCCAATCGTCCACCCCTGAGCCGTATTAGCGCGAGCGTTCTGACTGCGCTGATCGCGCTGGGCTGGGCGGATTGGGCCAGTGCGCAATCGGTGGATTGCACCGCGTCGCCGTACAGTGCCTACAACAGCACCGCGTCGTGTATGGGTTATGGGGCCACCGCCAGTGGGGTCGGAGCCACGGCGCTGGGTTCGATCTCCAATGCTTCCGTATTGGGTGCGACCGCAGTGGGGTACGCAGCCCAGGGTACGGGGCAGAACGCTGTAGCCGTCGGTTTTCAAGCCTATGCCTCGGTCATCAACTCCATTTATATCGGAGCGCGTTCCGCTACCGGCACTGGCGCGACTGCGGGCGGAGCGATCGGTATCGGTACCGATGTGACGGCTTCCGCTGCGAATGACGTAGCGATAGGAACGCAATCCGCTGCGAGCGGTACGCAATCGGTAGCTCTTGGCTATGTGACGAATGCGGTCGGTGCCAACGCCGTAGCTTTGGGTGCCGGAGCCAATGCCAACGGGCAGGCGGCCACTGCCCTTGGCAGTAACGCTATTGCGACTGGCCTCAATACCGTCGCCTTGGGGCCCGGAACTGCCGCCACCGCGCAGGCGGCAGTTGCACTTGGTGTCAACTCCGACGCGACGCAGGCCAATGCCGTTGCCGTAGGATCGGGCGCCATATCGAATGCGACCTATGCAACCGCAGTGGGTTCCGGCGGCACCACTGCTGCTACGGCGGTGCAGGCCACTGCTGCTGGCGCGGTCGCGCTCGGCGGTAACTCGACCGCGGGCGCCGTGGCATCGGGCGTCAGTGCTATTGCCATCGGCGCTCAGTCAACCGCAACGCAATCCAGCGCCATTGCGGTCGGTCTGCTGGCGAATGCTACCGCGGCCAATGCCATTGCAGTGGGAGCCGCGGCCAATGCAACGGCCGGCGAAGCGACTGCCCTTGGGTATGGATCAGTCGCCAATGGCACCGGAGCCACCGCGCTTGGTTACATCAGCAATGCAACTGGCAATGCTTCGCTCGCTGTGGGCTATAACAATTCCGCCAACGGCACCCATGCGATAGCCATGGGTTTTACTTCGAACGCGACCGGACTCAATGCCACGGCGATAGGCGGAGCAGCCAACGCCAGCGGAACGGGAGCAACGGCCTTTGGCGTTAACTCCGTGGCAAACGGCACTTCTACAATTGCCATCGGCGAGACCGCCAATGCCTCGGCAACGAACGCTACGGCGATCGGCAATGCTTCGAGTGCGCTGGCTGCATCCACGGTGGCTATCGGCGATACAAATACCGTCGCTGCCACGGCCGGCGCGGGTTCCTTCGCTGGCGGACAAAATTCCCAAGTGCTCGGCGGCACAGGTGCGGTAGCCCTCGGCCAAGGCCAGGTCGCCAACGGCAATGGTGCGGTGGCGAT
>Ga0302313_10000506_pt1 | contig 35071 bp, 26 predicted proteins | sample III_Palsa_N2_2_FD_200454 | JGI IMG/M metagenome (GOLD analysis project Ga0302313, IMG submission 200454) | Peat permafrost microbial communities from Stordalen Mire near Abisko, Sweden - III_Palsa_N2_2 | ecosystem: Environmental > Terrestrial > Soil > Palsa > Peat permafrost | place: Sweden...
CCTCGACCGTCGCCCCCGGTAAGCTCTAGCGACGCCTGGTCCCCGTAGAGCTGTTTCAAGCGTGACTGCACATTGGTGAGTCCAACGCCGAGTCGCAGGCGCGATTCCGGTGCCGGGCCTGGGCCGTCATCGCGGACGCAGAGCCTGACTCTGCCGTTGTGAAGTTTGGCAGTGATCTCTAGCCGGCCTGCTGAAGAATCCACGCTGATGCCGTGCTTGATGGCATTCTCAACCAGCGGCTGAAGCGCCAGGCTTGGTACATACAGTCCCAGAAGGTTAGGTGCTATGTCCATCTGAACTTTCAGCCGATCGTGAAAGCGTGTCTGTTCGATCTCCAGATATTTGCCAACGAACTCGAGCTCGCTTTGCAAGGTGATCTCGTTCTCCCGGCGTTCGAGGGCCATGCGCAGCAGGTCGCCGAGGCTGACCAGCAGACGGCCCGCAGCATCGACGTCTTCCTGCATCAGAACACCGATGGCATGGAGGCTGTTGAATAAAAAATGCGGATGAAGTTGGCTCTTGAGATTCTCAAGTTCTGCATGGGAGAGCTGTGTCTCCAGTTGCGCCGCGATCGTCTGGCGCTCCATGGCAACCTGGTAAAAGTGCATCGACTGGTACAAGCCCACCACTAACCAGTACGTAAGTATGCCGGTAAAGCTCATGAAAAGAACACCGACTCCGAACGATGAGAGAAAGCGGTGCACGTCGGGGCCAGTGATGTGAAAAACAAACCGGAGAAGTCCAAGGCTCAGAAAGTATTGGGCGACAGATGCCGCGGGAGCCATCATGAGCGACCCGATTATGTGGAGCGCTATGTGACGTGCAAGCCTCGGCCCCATCAACGGGAACCGTTTGGCAAGACCGATCACAAGCGGTGTGCACACCGCCCATATGTACCAGTCAACAAGTTCGAGCGCACCCTCGATCACCCAGTGAACCTGCGAACCCTGCACCTTTTCCACCACGATCTGTTGCGCGGCAAACAACAGCCCCACAATCGTCCACCCACACAGGATCAAAATCCATCTCTTCCATCCCCTGTCTGGCGTGGCTTGTTGCAATGAATGTTGACCCTCCGGCACGGATTATAGCTGTAACGCTGAAGGAGACATCACTGAAGACAGGGCCGTCCAAAGTGCGTGGTGCTCTTCGACCGCGAACTCTGACCGCTTGTCTCGTTTTGGATACCGCATGTCACTTTTCCTGCAAACGCTGGTTCTTCGCAACATATTGTCCAGTGAGCAGGACCATCGACAGGGATCAAAACGCCGCGTTGAGACCTGCATTCGACGTTACGAGCAGTACGAGTTGTTCAGATCGACGTGAAGGAGTTTTACATGAAGAAGATTCTGACGAAGTACGGAGCGCTTGCGCTTGCGGTCGCTCTGTTGGTGCCGTTGGCGCAGGCGCAGTCGGCAAAAATCCAGGCGGCCTTCGGAGACGATGCGGGAACGCTTTCCAAGAAATTCACCGGCCTCGCGCGTGTGATGGCGGGCAAGTACGACTGGAAGCCCGGCCAGGGCGTTCGCTCCGTCAGCGACGTGTTCAACCTGATCGTTGAAGAGAATAATCTCCTCGCCGATGCTCTCTCAGGCACACCGAATAAGGAGGGAGAGCCCGCACCCATTACCGATCCGGGGAAAATGCAAGACGCCCTTAGAGCTTCTTACGCCAATCTACAAAACGCGATCACGGGACTGTCCGACAACGACCTGCAGGCACACGTAAAACTTTTCGGAGAAGACATGACCAAGCGGGACGCGGTGATGCTGATTCTAGAAGATCAACACGAGCATCTGGGGCAGTCGATCGCGTACGCGCGCATCAACGGCGTGGTTCCGCCCTGGTCTAAGTAGGAGCGTCGCGCGCGGCCTGCGGCTCTCATCGCCTAGCGCACCGGTTGAGTTAACAAAACAAGGAGACGATCTCATGATTCGCAGCCGCACTCTTATATTGTGTAGTTTTCTTATGGGACTCACGCTCAATGCGAGCGCACAGCAGTCTACTCCTGCGGCATCTGCGCCGCCTCCGCCAGTGGGATCACTTGCAGGGCATCCTGACTGGCCTGCGGCAAAGAACGCCGGCGACGTGGACACTGTGGACCACCTGCTCGCTTCACTTTATGACGTGGTCTCCGGCCCAGCCGGACAGCGCGACTGGGGCCGCTTCCGCGCATTGTTTTTGCCCGACGGGCGGATTGTCTCAATAGATCCGGAGTCTGCGGCCACAAAGGATGCTCCGGCGAGCAAGGGCGATGCCGTTTTCGTGACTCCCGACATTTTCGAGCAGCAGAACGATGCCTACTTCAAGACGCACGGCTTCTTCGAGCGCAGCATCGCGACCCGAGTTGACGAGTTTGGCGATCTTGTCGCGGTCTGGAGCACGTCTGAAATCCGCGATGCGAAAGACGACGCCCAGCCGTCCACGCGAGGCATAGACTCGTTTCAGCTTGTGCGTGCTCACGGACGCTTCTGGATCGTCAGCCTTGTCTTTGATCATGAGCGGCCAGGCGTGACGCTGCCCGCGAAGTACCTGAAAAAGCCCGTGCGATGACGCGAGCGGTCCTGGTTCTCAACAGCGGCCACTGCCTTTGACAAACCGCCAATGCGCTCATCGATTCCTCATCCTTTCTAACAAGTTGGCTTGTCGTCATAACGGGTGATTCCCGCGAAACGGCATTTTGAGAAACTTCGATTTCGAGAGCGCGCCTTGGGCGCGGATGATGCGTTTGCATCGGCGGCATAACGCTGTAACGGGCGGCGGCATAAGGTTGGCGGTATCAAGGGCATTGGCGCTCTTACGGTTTACGACATCTCGCAGAGGATCGGCGCCTATTTAGGTAAAAACCCTAGGCTCGTCTACCTTCACGCCGGCACTCGCGAAGGGGCGATGTTCTTTGGCGTCAGAGGAGATGCATTTGATCCAGGCATCCTGCCAAAGGCATTCTTGCGCCTCCAGCCTTATGAGATCGAGGATTGTCTGTGCATTTACAAAGACAACTTTGGCATGGAGAGAAAACTGACTTCCACCCGAACATGTAAAGGCGAGAATCAGACGAAAGTGAGATGTTGCACTTGACGCGCGTCCATCGTTTGGTTGTCAGCCGCCGGAACTCGGAGTATTCGCCGCGATACGATCTGAAGGATATCGCGCACTTTCGCGTCATTCAAGACTGATTCTATCGGCCCCGAGACGGCCCGGTGAAAATTGGATAAAGAGAAAAGGCTCGTAAATGATTGAAAATATTGGCGTCCCCGACGGGATTCGAACCCGTGTTACCGCCGTGAAAGGGCGATGTCCTAACCACTGGACGACGGGGACGCGCGGTCTATCAGGCCGATAGACGCTCCTCTAACGCTAACAATATGCGGAGCGACTGTCAAAGCATCCTGCATCTGCTCTGAGTCCGTTTCGCACCGTCGAATCACTCTAAACCAATTCAGCGATGCTCAGGAAACGGCACGCGCCCCATTCGCACCCGGCGTCGAACCTCGGCATACTGCAGCAGAATGAAGTTGTCCGTCATGCCGGCAATGTAATCGGCGACCACGCGCGCCAACCCTTCGGTCTTCACATCGTCCGCGTACGATTCCGGCAGCTCCTCGGGATAGTTCACCCAGAACTCAAAAAGCTCCGTGATCACCTCCTCTGCCTTGGTGTGCTCGATCTCCAAAGCCTTGCAGGTGTAGAGCGTGTCATAGAGATATTGCTTTTCCTGCCGGCGCTGCGCCTCTGCGCCCACAGAGAACACAGCAACCCGATGGTCGAGCGCCCGAATATCCGCCAGCGATTTCACGCCGGCCCGTTCCACATTCGCTGCTGTCGTGTGGATCAAATCCTTGATCAGCGTCTTCTGCATCGCCTGCAGCGCATCGTGAAAAATGTACTTCTCTTCCGCACTTGGGTGAGATCGCTCCACCGGCAGATAACTTTGGCGAAGGATATCCACGTTCTCGCGAATGTGCCCGATCTCCAGAAGACCAGACTCAACCCCATCGTCGAGATCTGCCGTCAGGTACGCGATCTCATCGGCGAGGTCGATCACTTGTGCCTCAATCGGCGGACGCAACCCGAGAAAATATTCAGACAGCTCCGGATGCTCCAGCGTTGCATAATCGCGAGAATGTTTGATGATGCCCTCGCGCGTCCCTAGCGTTAGGTTCAGCCCTCGGTGGCCGGCATAACGCTGCTCAAACCGCTCCACAATGCGCAGCGCATGAAGATTGTGATCGAACCGCAAGCCATGTTGCCGCAGGCAATCATCCAGCGCGCGCTCCCCTGCATGCCCAAACGGCGGATGCCCGATGTCATGTACCAGGGCAAGCGTCTCGGTGAGGTCAACATTAAGATTCAGTGCGGAGGCGACGTGCCGCGCCACCTGCGCAACCTCCATGGTATGCGTCAGGCGGCTACGAAAATGGTCGGATGCGCGACTGGTAAACACCTGCGTCTTGCCCGCCAGCCGGCGGAACGCGCGCGCCTGGACAACCCGGTCGCGATCTCGCTCAAAGGCCGTGCGATCGTCGCTGGTGGGCGCCGGAAACGCGCGTGCAGACAGCACGCGCTCGTCTTCGCCGAAGACACCCAGGGCATGCAGATTGTGAACCATCACTTAAGTGTAGCGTGAGCGGCAAGGCCTGCAGCCGCTGCCCGGGTTGAGATGCGGCAAGCTTACTGCTTCGACGGAGCGTCGTTACCCGCAGCGTTGCCTGCGTGCGCAAGCCGAACCCGCGCGCTCTCCAGCTTGTGCTGCACCCGCGCCACGTCCGCAGGATCGGCATCGGCCGCAAGCGAAGTCGAGTACTCCTGCAACGACTGGTTCCAGTCCACAATCGCCTGTTGTAGCTTGCCGTTCCTGGCTTCGATCTCACCGAGATGATCGAGCAGCGTCGGATCGCCCTTCATGCGTTGCGATGCCCTGCGCTCGTAATCTTCCGCCATCGCATACTGGCCCTGCTTGTAATAGGCCCACGCCAGCGAGTCCAGGAAAGCGTAATTTTGTGGATCGGCGTTCACTGCCTTCTTCAGCATCGTAACCGCGTCGTCCAGCCGGATGCCGCGGTCGGCGTACATGTACCCAAGATCGTTCTCGATGGACGCGTTGTCGGGATCGAGCGCCAGGCCTTTGCGGAAGTCCAGTTCCGCTTCATCGTAGAGCTTCTCGCGCAGCGCCGCGTCGCCACGGTAGTAGTAGAGATTCACCTTATCGTCCGGGGTAACGGCGAGAGCTCCTGCCTGGTCGAACGCGTGCGACGCATCCTTCCAACGCTTCGCACGCACATCCATCTCGGCAACATCGAAGTACACTTCCCGATCGTCAGGCGTTCCCGCCAGCTGGGCCTGCGCTAATTTCAGCCCCTCATCCAGCTTGCCTGCATCCGCAAGTTGAACTGCATAGGTCAGCTGAACATCATGATTGGTCGGCATGGCCCTGGCGGCTTCCGCTGCAACCTGCAACGCCTTCGCCCATTGATGGGCCTCGCGATAGGTGTCGACCTCAGCATCCGACCCGCGTGCGGAGTAATCGCCTCCCAGACTTCGCATCTGCTGATAGGCGTCAATCGCCTCGTCCGTATTCCCTGACTGGCGCGCAACAGTTCCCAGCAACTGCAACAGCGCAGCACGGTTCCGCTGAGCATCATCCGTATACTTTCCATCCTGCGACGCGGTCAGCGCAAGCAACTGCTTCACCGCCTTGACCGAATCATCAAAGCGCCCTAGGCCGGCATACGTAAGAGCCTCGTTGTAGATAAGTTCCGGGTCCTTGTCGTTGGATAATTGCGCTTCAGCCTTCTTGAAGGTCGTCAGCGCCTGTTCATAATCGCCCTTCTGTCGCTGAATCTCGCCTTCACGAATCAGCGCCTGCGGGTCCTGAGGATCGCTCTGAAGAATCTGCGCATTCACCTTCGCGGCAGCCTCCATCTGGCCGGAAGCCGCGAGTGCCGCCGCCAGGCCGCGCTCTGCATCCGTGTTGTTGGGGTCCTGCTCCAGCGCAGCCTGATAAGCCGCAGCCGCATCCTTGGGCCGCTTCAATTCGTCGTACAGCGCCGCCAGCGCGAAGTCCATCCGACCCGAACGATCGCTCTCCGGCACGTCCGAGATCACCTTCGCTGCGTGATTCAAATCTCCCTGCTCGGAGTACTCGCGCGCGATGTCCAGCACCACATCCTCATTGCTGGGATCAATCTTCTGCGCAGCCCTGAACTGTTCTTCAGCCTTCGCAGAGTCGTGATTGAGGCCATACAGCTGGCCCAGCAGCAGCCGGTTGTCGAGATCGTTCGGCTTCAACCGCACAATCGTCTCGTACTCCTTGATCGCTGCCTGGAGCATCTCGGTGGCCTTCGGTCCCTGGCCATCCCCCAGCGTGCGCAGATACACGTGTCCCAGTAGCATGTGAGCGTCGACATCGTCGGGGTGCTTGGCGATTTGGTCCTCGGCAGCCGAGACCGCCTCACGTATCCTGCCCAACCGGAAATAGAGATTAGCGACGCCGTCCTGCAAAATGCGCGAGCTCGGATCGGCATCCAGCGCCATCTTGTACTGCTCAATGGCCTGGGTCGCCACATCCTGCCGACCCGACGCAACCGCCTGCGCCTCGTACAACTTTGCCAGACCGTAGTGATAGTAGGAGTCAGCGTGATCAACTGGCTGCGTCTCAGGCTGCGTCGTCGCCGCGGACTGCGCGCTCCCCGCAGGGGTCTGGGCTCTTCCCAGCGTCGACGCAGTAAGACCGGCCATGGCAAGAGGTACGAGGGCTGCGCGGAAAATTCGGCTCATGAAAGGTCCTGGGTACCTTGTCTTAAAGAAGATGCTGCCGTCTGGCAGGCTCAACATCGTTCGCTCTACACCTTAGACGGTACATTACAAGGTTTGGATGCGATCCTACCAGCCCCCCAGCCAAATCTTCAGCTGTCAAAATGCGCTATCCGTGCCGGAAGTGACGAATTCCAGTGAACGCCATCGCAATGCCCAGCCGGTCCGCGGCAGCAATCACCTCGGCGTCCCGCACCGATCCGCCCGGCTGGATAATGGCCGTCGCGCCTGCGTTTGCAATGGCTTCCACGCCATCCGGAAACGGAAAAAACGCATCGGAGGCCGCCACCGTCCCCGCCAGCGGAAGCGCCGCCTTCATCGCCCCAAACCGAGCCGCATCCACCCGGCTCATCTGCCCTGCCCCCACCCCGACCGTCTGCCCAAAACCCTCGACCTGCCGCGCATACACAATCGCGTTCGATTTCACGTGCTTGCAGACCTTCCATGCAAACATCAGCCCTGCAACCTCGTCCTCCGTTGGCTTTCGCGACGTCGGAAAGGTCAGCGTCTCCGCACTCACCGGAGCACGGTCTTCATCCTGCAACAGAAAGCCCCCGGAGATCTGCTTCACCACCCGCGCCGGCGACGGCGGAACAATCCGCAGCACGCGCAGATTCTTCTTCGCGCTGAACGCCGCAAGCGCCTCGGGCGTGAAGTCCGGCGCCACAATCGCCTCCACAAACAGCTTCGCCATCTCCATCGCCGCCGGCCCATCCACCGTGCGGTTTACGCCAATCACCCCACCAAACGCCGACACAGGATCGGCCTCCAGCGCGCGCGCATACGCCTGCTCAACGGTCCGCCCCAGGGCCACGCCACAAGGATTCGTATGCTTCACAATAATCACCGCAGGCTGTTCGAACTCACTTGCCAACGCCCAGCAAGCATCCAGGTCAACCAGGTTGTTGTAGCTCAGCTCTTTCCCCTGCAACTGCTGCGCATTCGCAATCCCCTTGCCCGACCCATCCGTATACACAGCCGCTGCCTGGTGCGGATTCTCGCCGTAACGCAGCGAGTTCTTCAGCCGCGCCGAGATCCTCAGCGTCGACGGCAGCGCCGCACTCTCCGCCCTCTCGCCCTCCAACTCCGCCGGCAACGCTTCCAGCGTGCTCGCAATCGCCGAGTCATACGCCGCCGTCGTCGCGAACGCCCCGCGCGCCAGCCGCCACCGTGTCTCCAAACTCAGCTTGCCCCCATTGGCCTGCAGCTCCTCCGTCAGCGCCGGATAATCCGCCGCATTCGAAACCACCGCCACATCCGCAAAGTTCTTCGCCGCCGACCGCAGCATCGACGGCCCACCAATATCAATGTTCTCGATCAGCTCCGGAGTCGTCACACCCGCCCGCGCCGCCGTCTTCTCAAACGCGTACAAATTCACCACCACCATATCGATCGGCGCGATCCCATGCTCTGCCACCGCCGCCACATGCTCAGGAACATCCCGCCGATGCAGAATCCCTCCATGCACCCCCGGATGCAGCGTCTTCACCCGGCCATCCAGCATCTCGGGAAACCCGGTCAGCTCGGCCACATCCAACACCTTCAGCCCCGCATCGCGCAACGCCTTCGCCGTCCCGCCGGTCGAAACCAGCTCCACGCCCAGCCCCGCCAACACACCCGCAAACTCCACCACCCCGGTCTTATCCGTTACAGACAAAAGTGCACGCCTAATCGACTTCAAATCGCTCATATTCCTTAAAGTTTACCCTCCAATCCTGTGGACCCCCGCTAGACCCGCCGCTCACCGCCCGCCTCGCAAGCTAAAATAGCGGAGTATGCACGATTTAGCATTTGTGCGGGCGAACCTCCCGCTCGTCGAAGAGAAACTCCGTTTGCGTGGCGTAGATCCGGGCCTCCTCCAGGGATTTTCCGATCTTGACACGGCCCGGCGCTCGGCCATCACCGAAGCCGAGACCCTCAAGGCCCAGCGCAACGCCCTCTCCGCCGAGTTCGGCCGCATCAAGCGCGAAGGCGGCGACGTCGCCCTCGTTGCCACCCAGACCACCTCCCTCAAAGAGAAAACCGACCAGCTAGAAGCCCGCGCAGCCGACGCCGACCTCCGCCTCCGCGAACTCCTCGAGTCTCTCCCCAATCTCCCCAGCGACGACGTCCCCGCCGGCACCTCCGAGCACGACAACGTCGTCCAGAAGACCTGGGGCAAAATCCCCACCTTCGACTTCCCTGCCAAGCCCCACTGGGAGATCGGCGAAAACCTCGGCATCCTCGACTTCGAGCGCGCCGCCAAAATCTCCGGCGCCCGCTTCGTCCTCCAGCTAGGCTCCGGCGCCCGCCTCGAGCGCGCCCTCGCCAACTTCATGCTCGACCTCCACACCCGCGAGCCCAAAAATGGGGGACACGGCTACGTGGAAGTCCTTCCGCCCAGCCTCGTCAACTCACGCAGCCTCTACGGCACCGGCCAGCTCCCCAAGTTCGCCGAAGATCTCTTCCACGCCGACGACAAGGGCCCCTACGTCCCCGGTCAATTGCAGGAGAGCGACCACTGGCTCATCCCCACCGCCGAGGTCCCCGTCACCAACATCTTCCGCGACGAAGTCATCGACCTCACCAACGGCTCCATCTCCTTTACCGCTTACACCTCCTGCTATCGCTCCGAGGCCGGCTCCCACGGCAAGGACACCCGCGGCATGATCCGCCAGCACCAGTTCCAAAAGGTTGAGCTCGTCAAGTTCACCCGCCCCGAAGACTCCGCAGCCGAACACGAAGCCCTCACCCACCACGCAGAAACCGTCTTGGAGCGCCTCGGCCTCCCGTATCGCCGCATGCTCCTCTGCACCGGTGACATGGGTTTCAGCGCCGCCAAAACCTACGACCTCGAAGTCTGGCTCCCCGGCCAGCAGACCTACCGCGAAATCTCCTCCTGCTCCAACTTCGAAAGCTTCCAGGCCCGCCGCGCCAACATTAAGTACAAACCCGAGGGCTCCAAAAAATCCGAGTTCGTCCACACCCTCAACGGCAGCGGCCTCGCCGTCGGCCGCACCTATCTCGCCATCCTCGAAAACTATCAGCAGGCCGATGGCTCCGTCCGCATTCCCGAAGCCCTCCAGCCCTACATGAACGGCGAAACCCTCATCCGTAAACAATCCTTCGGACGTGCCCTATGAAGACACTGAAGGGCTACTTCTTCTGGACCTACGAGCGCGGCAGCTTTCACTACGACGTGATGGTCACGCTCATCCTGCTCTTCCTCTTCGTGTCGCCACGCTTCATCGACTTCCAGGACAAACCCGTTCCGGAGGTTCCCATGCAGAAGAGCGAGGTGCTGGTGAAGGCCGCGCGCAGCGCCAGCGGTGGAGCAGAGTTCGTCTATGAGGTTCGCGTCGATGACCTGCACGGAGCAAAGACCGACGCCGACATTCGCGATGCGATCCTCAAAGTCGTTGAGCCCATAGCCGGCGCTGTCACCCTCGAGAAGTACACCCCGGTTGCAGACCCCAAGGGTCACGTTATCGCCTACGACGCCACGATCGTTCGCTGAGACTCGTCATCCCACAGGCCACGTTTGCCCGGAATCTCCATCTAATAGAGGTTGACCACATCTCCGATTTAAACGTTGTGCAGGAGTTTGATTTCATGAAGCACCTTCGTACTCTTTTCGTCGCCGCTCTCACCCTCACCGCGACCGGCAACGTGTACTCCCAAACCCCCTCTCCCCAGCTCACCTACGTCCTCAAGCAACTCGACACCGCCAGCGCGAAATTCCAGCGCGCCACCGCCGACTTCCAGTGGGATTACTACGAGAAGATCGTCCACGACACCACCACCCAAAAGGGCACCATCTACTTCGAACGCGCGAAGGGCTCCATGGATATGGGCGCCGTCCTGGTCGACCCCGCCGCAGGATCCAAGTCGAAACCCATCAAGGTAATTCAGTACGACGCCGGCCTCTTCCAGATGTTCGATCCCGGCGTCGACCAGGTCACCGTCTTCCATTCAACGAACAATCAGGCCGCCATCGAAAGCTTCCTCACCCTCGGCTTCGGCGGCAGTGGCACCGACCTCGCCCGCGCCTGGACCCTCACCGACCTAGGCCCCGAAACCCTCACCGACAACGGTCAGCCCGTCAAAGTCGAAAAGCTCGACCTCGTAGGCAAAGACGCCGATGCCCGCAAAAACTTCACCCACATCACCATCTGGGTCGACCCCACCCGCGCCGTCTCTCTCAAACAAATTTTCTACACCACCAGCGGCGACTACCGCACCGCCACCTACTCCAACATTAAGGTCAACGGCAACGTTCACAAAGACCAGTTCGCCATCAAGAAAGACAAGAACACAACAGTCGTGAATCACTAGGTCTGTCGTGAACTAATTAGCCTCGCTGCGGAACCTCGCCAGCGCGAAGCTCCCCAGCAGCATCACCACCGGGAAGCACTCCAGCGTATACCGCGGCTCGGAATTATCCAGCGTCAGCAACAGCACGCACCGCAGTGCCACGAAGCCCAGCATCGTGTACGCCACAGCCCTGCGCCCACCCCATCCACGCCGCCGCCACAGAACCAGCCCCACCACGGCCAGCGCCAGATAAGCAGCATTCACCAGCGCGTACGCCATCTCCTCCGCACTCTTCCACGGATGTGCCCGCACCGCCCACCAGTCCACCGGCATCCTCGTCAACTCAAGCCGCGGCCGCAGCCACATATCCGCCTCCCGCGCCACAGGCAGCAGCACGTAATACCGCAGCGGATGTTCCGCAACCCGCTCCGCCGCAATCTGCGCAAACGCCGCATCAAACTCCGCCGTCGCCGACACCACCTTGTTGTACCGCTCAAATAAATCCCGCGTCTCTTCCCTCTGCTCCGCGTTATCGAACGCTCGAGCCGGCAGATCCTCCACCCTCATCCGCGTGTCGTCATAGTTCCAATAAATATCCGCGCTAGCCTTGTAATCGACGGCCCACGTCCGAAACCAACGCTGAAACCCAAACGGCACATCCTCCCCCGGATCGTTCGCATACCTCGGCGCCAGCGGCTGCACCACATGGAACACCCGCCAGTTCCGCGCCGTCCACAACCCCAGTGGAAGCACCACCAGCAACGCAGACACCACCGCCGGCGCCACCCTTCTGCCAACGCCCCCATCGCGCCGACGCAGCCCCACCCACAGCATCACGGCAACAACTACCGCCGCCAGAATCCCCTCATCCGGCCGCAGCAGCACCGCCGCCGACAGCACACACCCCAACACCACAACCCATCCCCAGGCCCGCTCCAACGCCATCCACCGCTCCAGCGCCACTAGCGCCACCACCACGCAAAACACGCTCAGCGTCTCGGCCAGCACCACCACCGAATAGTTCGCCGTAAACGGGCAAAGCGCCGCCAGCCAAACCGCCGCAAGTCCCGTCCGCCGTCCCGCCAGCCTCTCTGCAAGAATCCCCAGCAGCCCACACCCGGCCAGGTCCACCAACATCTGCACCACCACCACCGCCACATAATTCCCCGCACCGAACACCGCAAAACAAGCCGCCAGAAACAGCGGATACCCCGGCAGCCGAATCAATGTCGGCTGAATCACCGCCCCCGAAAATCCATACACATGATGTGCGACCATATTGTGGGCAAGGTCGCCATACATCAGCGCGTCGCCAGCCACCGTTGGCCGAACGAGGAAGAACAGCAGCCGCAGCAGCGCCCCGGCAATCAGCGCCGCGCCCCAGCTATAGCTTGCTCGCCTGTTCTCCATTTCTCTGCATCATACGAGCCACAAGTCGCTCCATGCAGAACGCCTCACTGCAATTCGACCCCGCATCCTGAACCCTGAACCCTGCCCCGGGGTAGTATCATGGTCACTACACCCTTCTATCGATGAGCAAACAAGTCTTCTACGATCCGCAACGCAAACGCTGGAAGCGCCTGCGGCGAATATTCGACGTGCTCGCTCTCCTCGGCGCCCTTGTCGGCGTCATCTTCATCGTCGGCCTCGTCCGCATGAAACCCATGCAGGGCCTCGACCTCCGCTCCGCCACCAAGCGTTACCGCGCGCTCTCCAACCCCCCTGCGCTCGAGCTCAAATCGCGCGAAAAACTTAACCGCTCGGCCCATCGCAAGACTGACCTCCGCCCCTCCGATGTCACCCTCAACGAGGGCGAAGGCCTGCGCGCCGCCTTTTACACCGACCTCGACCCCGCCAGCTACGCCTCCTTCAAGGCCCACGTCAAGCAAATCGACATCCTCTTCCCCGAGTGGCTCCACGTCCTCTCCCCCGACGGCTCGCTCACCGCCTTCACCTCCGACAACACCCCCTTCGCCGTCATCGACTCCACCGGCGTGCACGGCGTCGACCGCGAAAACAAAATCCTCCGCACCATCCAGGCCGCCCGCGAAGACACCGAAATCTTCCCGATGGTCAACAACTTCTCTCCCGTAGAAGGCGTCTTCAACCCCAACGTAGAACAGTTCCTTCTCAGCGCCCCCGCCCGCGCCCACTTCGTCCAGCAGGTCGACCAGTTCCTCGCCACCAACACCCGCTACCGTGGCCTCACCCTCGACTTCCAGGCCCTTCCCCCCGACGCCCAGGCCGCCTACAGTCTCCTCGCCCAGGCTCTCTATGCCGACTTCCAGCAGCACAACCTCAAGCTCTACATCAACGTTCCCGTCGACGCCGGCAAGCTCGACCTCAAGTTCCTCGCCGCCCACTCCGACGGCCTCGTCCTCATGAACTACGGGCAGCATCAGTCCGGCACCGTCGCAGGTCCGGTCGCGGGGCAGGACTGGTTTGAAGACAACCTGCGCAACATCATGAAGCTCGTCCCGCGTCAGAAGATCATCTGCTCCATCGGCGGCTACGGCTACGACTGGTCCAGCCCGCTTCCCGCGCCCGGCCAGAAGAAGAATCCTCCCAATCCCGACAGCACCGACGCCACCATCCTCTCCACCCAGGAAGCCTGGCAGGCTGCCTCCGACGCCGACGCAAAGATCACCCTCGACGACTCGCTCAACCCCCACTTCGCCTACGACGACGTCGACGCCAAACAGCAGCACACCGTCTGGTTTCTCGACGCGGTCACAGCCGTCAACCAGATGCGCGTAGCCCGTGCATTAGGAATCGAAACCTTCGCCCTCCAGCGCCTCGGCCTCGAAGACGACTCCCTCTGGAAGATCTGGGATAAGCCTCTCCAGTCCGATCCCGTCAAAGCCCTCGCCGAGGTCTCGCCCGGATGGGACGTCGACACCGAAGGCGATGGCGACATCCTGCGCGTCACCAGCCAACCCCAAAACGGCCGCCGTACCCTCACCATGGACGACGACCCCACCATCCCCAAGCCCTACCTCAGCGTCGTCTCCGAGTCCATGGACTCCTACCCCCTCCCCTACACCATCTCGCAGTACGGCTACCATCCCCAAAAAGTAGCCATCAGCTTTGACGACGGCCCCGATCCCGAGTGGACTCCCAAGATCCTCGCCATCCTCAAGCAGTACCACGTCGTCGGCACCTTCTTCATGATCGGCGAGGTCGCCCAGGACAACATCGGCCTCCTCAAGCGCGTCTACAAAGACGGCCACGAGATCGGCAATCATACCTACACCCACCCCGACATCTCTGAAATCTCGCAAGGCCAGGTCGACCTCCAACTCAATCTCACCGAGCGCCTCTTCGCCGCCGAAATCGGCGTCCAGCCTGTCTACTTCCGCCCTCCCTATTCCATCGATCAGGAGCCCGACACCAACGACCAGGCCGAGCCCATCGAAAACATCCAGCACCTCGGCTACGTCATCGTCGGCGACAAGATCGATACCAACGATTGGGATGAGCACCCCCGCAAGTCGCCCCAGGAAATCGTCAACAGCGTCTTCTCGCAGATCGCCCTCTTCGATACCAAGACCTGGATGCGCGGCTCCGTCATCCTCATGCACGATGGCGGCGGCGATCGCTCCGCCACCGTCGCTGCCCTGCCCGTCCTCATCAACGCCCTCCGTGCCCACGGTTACGAGATCGTTCCCGTCTCCGAACTCATCGGCAAATCCCGCGCCGAAGTCATGCCCCCCGTCAAAGGCCGCCAGCGCTACTACGCCTTCGTCGACGCCATCGCCTTCGCCCTGATCTCCTTCTTCAATCACTTCGTCATCAGCGTCTTCTTCATTGGCGATATCCTCATGAGCGGCCGCCTCATCATCATCGGCATCTGTGCCGTCATCGACCGCTTCCGCAAGCGCAAGAACTTCGCCACTCCCGACTACGAGCCCCGCGTCGCCGTCCTCATCCCCGCCTACAACGAAGAGAAAGTCATCGCCCGCACCATTCGCTCCGCGCTGATGTCGAACTACAAAAACATCCGCATCATCGTCATCGACGACGGCTCCAAAGACGCCACCTACAAAATCGCCTGCGAGACCTACGCCAAGGAAATCGAAGCCGGCCGTGTCACCGTCCTCACCAAGCCCAACGGCGGCAAAGCAGACGCCCTCAACTTCGCCCTCGCCACCATGGACGAAGAAATCTACGTAGGCATCGACGCCGACGGAGTCATCGCCCACGACGCCATCTCGCGCATGGTCTGCCACTTCGCCAATCCCCACATCGGCGCCGTCGCCGGCAACGCCAAGGTAGGCAACCGCGTCAACCTCTGGACCCGCTGGCAAGCCCTCGAATACATCACCAGCCAAAACTTCGAACGCCGTGCCCTCGACCTCTTCGACGTAGTCATGGTCGTCCCCGGAGCCATCGGCGCCTGGCGAACGTCAGCCGTCAAAGCAGGCGGCTGCTACCACCCAGACACCGTAGCCGAGGACGCCGACCTCACCATGAACCTCCTCGAACAGGGCTACGCCGTCATCTACGAAGACCAGGCCCTCGCCTTCACCGAAGCTCCCGCCTCCGCCAACTCGCTAGCCCGTCAGCGCTTCCGCTGGTCCTTCGGCATCCTGCAAGCCGTCTTCAAACATCGTGGCGCCATCGTCCACCGCCGCGCCATGGGCCTCTTCGCCCTGCCCAACATCGTCGTCTTCCAAATCCTCCTGCCCCTCGTCTCCCCGCTGATCGACTTCATGTTCGTCGCCGGCGTCATCCACTACTTCATCGACAAACACTTCCACCCCGACACCACCAGCTCCGCCGACATCTACAAGCTCATCACCTTCTTCGCCGCCTTCCTGCTCATCGACTTCGCGGCCTCCGCCCTGGCCTTCATGCTCGAACGCAAACACCCCGCCAGCAAGGGCGACGCCTGGCTGCTCTTCCACATCTGGATCCAGCGCTTCACCTACCGCCAGCTCTTCTCCTGGGTCCTCATCCGCACCGTAAAGCGCGCCATCGACGGCAAAAGTTTCTCCTGGGACAAACTCGAACGCACCGGCAAAATGTCCAAAGCCGCCGACACCTCCCACATCAGCTAATCCAGCTCGACGCCTGCTTACGATCTTCGAACACGGACGCCCGAAGGTAATGCTTTTGTCACCTGTGTTCACTTTCCATCCGTTATGCATCCGATACAGAAGTGAAGACTAGCCGTCCCGCGCCGATCAAGGTCTCCCCCTCGACGCAGCTTATGTGAGCGGCTATCGCTTCTCGGAGCCTGAATGAAAAAGAGTGAAGTCCTGCAGGCCTGGCGCGCCATTCTATCTGGCCGCGCTCCTTCGCTTTCTATTGAGATCACCAAAGAGTGTCCCCTTCGCTGTCCGGGCTGTTACGCCTTCGACGATGCCCATCTCGGGGGTCCCCAATTATTGCGCGAGCTCTCCGACTTCAAGGGCGATGAACTCGTCACGCGAATCCTCGCCCTCCTCGACGACCTCAGGCCTCTTCATGTTTCCCTCGTCGGCGGCGATCCCCTCGTTCGCTATCGAGAACTCGAGAAGCTGATCCCTGAGATCGAAGCTCGCGGCATTCATACTCAGATCGTTACCAGCGCTTTTCGTGCCATTCCGCCGGAGTGGAGCAAATACAAGGGACTGAACATAGTTGTCTCCATCGATGGGCTTCAGCCGGAACACGACGAACGAAGAAAGCCTGCTACCTACGATCGCATTCTCAAGAACATCGAAGGGAGTCGTGTCACCATTCACTCCACCATCACCTCGCAAATTGCCTCCCGGCCAGGCTATCTCGAACAATTCCTTGCGTTCTGGAGTGCGAATCCGGCCATTGCCAAGATCTGGTTCAGCCTCTTTACCCCACAGCGCGGCGCAACCGATCCAGAAATTCTCTCTCCCCAGCAGCGCCTTATCGTGATGAACGAACTGCACCGCCTTCGACTTCTCTATCGGAAGCTCGATATGCATGACATCGTCATCGATGAGATCGCCAACCCGCCCTCCAATCCCGACGAGTGTATTTTTGCCCGTACCACCCAGATTATTTCCGCCGACCTCACGACCAGCATCACCCCGTGCCAGTTCGGCGGAGATCCCGATTGCTCACAGTGCGGCTGCATCGCCTCAATGGGACTGGCAGCGGTCGGACACTATAAACTTGTCGGCAATCTTACCGCAGGCAATCTTTTCATGGCTTCTGATAAATTTGGCAAGCGTTTGAGCGGACTTAGAAATACACTTTCGCGGAGACCGGCAGTCCCGAACGAGCCTGTTCCGTTTACGATCTTGTAAGGTATCCACATCGGTAGGTCTCAGAGGGAAACGTAATGGGAAATACCCCAACTAGCGAGTCGGATCTCCGGGGGCAACTGGTCCGCTTCGGCAAATGGCTGTCGCGCCTCGGCTATATGCCTGGAACTGCAGGCAACCTCTCGGCTCGCCTCGAGGACGGACGTCTGCTCGTTACGCCCACAGGAATGAGCAAATTCCTCCTGAAGCCCTCCGACATGGTCATCGTCGATCTTCAGGGCAAGCTCCTCGTCGGCACCCGTAAGGTGACCAGCGAGGTTGGAATGCACCTCGCAATCTACGAGATGCGCCATGATATTTCGGCAGTCATCCACTCCCATCCTCCGATTGCCACCGGCTTCGCCTGCGCCGGCAAAGCTCTCGACGAGGTCCTTTGCCAGGAGGGCGTCATGACTCTCGGAGCAGTCCCACTCGCCAAGTACGCCACCACAGGTACGGGCGAAGTTGCCGCGAGCCTTGGGCCGTTCATACGCGGCCACGAAGCAATCCTTATGGCGAATCATGGCGTCGTTACCTATGGCACCGATCTCCTGGAAGCTTTCCTCAGAATGGAGACGGTCGAACATCTCGCGCACATCGAACTCGTCGCACATCAGCTCGGATCACCTAGACCCCTCAGCGTCAACCAAATTGAGCAGGTACGCATGGCAAAGGCCAGGTATCTGCAAAACACCAGCCTCCCGGCTACCTTGAACCTTAATCCGACCCTGTAGCACCCAACACACCGCGTCGATTGCACGTTCAAGCGGGACTCCCCTCTGCCGCTGTATCGAACCCGTCCCCCATCGCATAAACTATAAGGATGGCTAACCCGTCCCTCTCGCCCTTCCGCAACGAGCCCTTCACCGACTTTTCCACCGCGGACAACAAGCGTGCCATGCACCTCGCCCTCGACCGCGCCCGCGCCGAGCTCGGCCACACCTACGACCTCATCATCGGCGGCAGCGACCTCCAGACCCCCGAGACATTCAAATCCGTAAACCCTGCGAATCCCTCCGAGGTCATCGGCATCCACTACGCCGCCACCGCCAAGGAAGCCAACGCCGCCGTCGCAGCCGCGCAGCTCGCCTTCGCCACCTGGCGCCACGTCCCCGTCGCCGACCGCGTAGCCCTCCTCGTCCGCGCAGCCGACCTCATCCGCCAGCGCCACTTCGACTTCTGCGCCTGGCTCGTCATCGAAGTCGGCAAGAACTACGCCGAGGCCGACGCCGACGTAGGCGAGTGCATCGACTTCCTCGAGTTCTACGCCCGCGAAGCTCTGCGCCTCGACGCCGCCACCACCCCCATCCAATATCCCGGCGAGAAAAACCTCCTCCGCTACGTTCCCCTCGGCGTCGGCGCCGTCATTCCCCCCTGGAACTTCCCGCTCGCCATCATGGCCGGCATGACCACCGCGTCCATCGTCTGCGGCAACACCGTCGTGCTCAAACCCTCGCCCGACGCCCCCACCATCGCCGCCAAGTTCCTCGCCGTCATGGAAGAGGCCGGCGTCCCAGACGGCGTCATCAACCTAGTCCAGGGCGGCCCTGAAGTCGGCCGCACCATCGTCGAGCACCCACAGGTTCGCTTCATCGCCTTCACCGGCTCCAAAAAAGTAGGCCTCGAGATCCACGAGCGCGCCGCCAAGACCCAGCCCGGCCAGCACTTCCTCAAGCGCACCATCCTCGAGCTCGGAGGCAAGGACACCATCATCGTCGATGCCGATGCCGACCTCGACTCCGCCGTCGACGGCGTCACCGCCTCCGCCTTCGGCTTCAACGGCCAGAAGTGCTCCGCCTGCTCCCGCGCCATCGTCGCCGAACCCATCTACGACACCTTCCTCGATCGCCTCAAGGAGCGCGTCGAAGCCCTCACCCACGGCACCCCCGCCGACAACTTCCAGACCGGCCCCGTCATCAACGAGGTCGCCAAAAAGCGCGTGCTCGACTACATCGCCATCGGCAAATCCGAAGGCCGCCTCATCACCGGTGGCGCCGCCGTCGACACGCCCGGCAACGGCTTCAACGTAGCCCCCACCGTCTTCGCCGACGTAGCTCCCACCGCCCGCATCGCGCAGGAAGAAATCTTCGGACCCATCCTCGCCGTCATCAAGTCCACAAGCTTCGACGAAGCCCTCGACATCGCCAACAACACCGAGTACGGTCTCACCGGCGCAGTCTACACTTCGTCTCCCGAAAAACTAGAACGTGCCCGCGAAGACTTCCATGTCGGCAACCTCTACTTCAACCGCAAGTGCACCGGCGCCATGGTGGGCGCACATCCCTTCGGCGGCTTCAACATGAGTGGCACCGACAGCAAAGCCGGCGGCCCCGACTACCTAACCCTCTTCACCCAGGCCAAATCCATCGCCGAAAAACGGACCTAGCGGTCGGTGCAATGGACCGCCTGCGGCTGTAATTGCCTTTGCCTGTTCTGCCGGATTAGCAGGGGGCTTCAGCCCCCTGAATCCCACTCCCGCAAAAGTGGGCTTTAGCCCTGTACCCGTTGCCCTCGCCTTTCTTTCGGTCATTCCCTCCGGGACTCCGCTTCTTCCGTTACGTGGCGAAACGTTGCTACCTTCGCGCCCTTTGCGTCAGAGCAGTTGCAGTTGTCGTAGCTCTTGCTCAACCACGCCTACGCACTCCGCACCAGCTCCAGCCGCGTAGCCTCCACCACCTCCGCCAGCGCGCGATGACGCACCGTGAACAGCGCCAGCTCCAAACGGTCTGACACCTTGGTCTTCGCGTAGATGTTGCGCAGGTAATTCTTCACCATCTGCTCCTTGGTCCCCAGCTGGTGTGCAATCTGTTTGTTCTTCAATCCCTCGCAGATCAGCGCGACGATCTGCAGCTCACGCGGGGTCAGCCGCTGCGCAGCCTTGACGCCCAGATCGTCGGGACTTGCCATGGTCCTCACCAACCCGCGCCGCACGTAGCGCCCGCCCGCGGCAACCGTGTACAGGCACTCAATCAGCTGCGTAGCAGCCACCGAACGCGTCACCACGCCCTGCAGCCGAACACCGATCGACTCCTCCAGCTCCGCACCTCGCTCCAGCATCATCACTGCCCGGCTTCCCGCCTGCTCGATTCGATCCAGCAGCGTATGTGTCTCCCACGCAAGACTCGACGAAAACAGCACCACCGAGTAGCGAAAGTTCGCCACCGCCTCCATCAGCTCCGAAAATCTGGAACACTCGGCTACCACTTCCGTCGCTACCTCCGCCGACAGCACCCGCGCGATGCCCGCACGATAAATCGCCTGATCGTCTGCAAGAATCACCTGCATCTGCCAAACTCCTTCGGACTCGCGTTCAACTTTTTCTCGAGCCCTGAATTCCTTATCGGCAATGCAACGAAATTCCTACTGTGTCGTTTCGTGGGACATCGTTGAAGTTTCGCATTCTCCTTGAGCAACTTTGTGTCCCTGCCCGCGTTGAACACAACAATGCCGCTCGCGGCCTGGAGACCCTGATGAAAGACACGCTCACCAAACGTTCCATCCTGATGCTCGCTCTAACTTCCCCTCTGCTCTTTGTCGCGCTTGGCTGCTCTCACCCGTACTACCCGCCACCGCCGCCTCCACCGCCGCCCACGAATCAGGGACCCACCCTCATTCAGCTCGCAGACCGCAATGGATTCGAGACCGGCCGCTCCGACGGAGCCATCGCCGCGCAGCGTGGCCTGCCGCCTCGCCCGCAACACACCCGCGCCTTCCACGACACCCCAGGCTACGATCCGCACCTGGGCCCCTTCCCTGTCTATCGCGACGCCTTCCGCAATGCCTATCTGCGCGGCTATCAGCGCGGTTACAACCGCAACTAGCTCTCCGCAACTAGTTCTCCCAGCCCAGTGGTCAGCCTGCGCGCTGGCCACCGGCGTCTCCTTCTCGCTATCATCGACCCATGTCCGTCCAGCCCTTTCACATCGCATTTCCCGTCGATGACCTCGACGCCGCACGCCACTTCTACGCCACCATTCTCGGCTGCCCCGAAGGTCGCAGCGCCGACCACTGGATCGACTTCAACCTCTACGGCCACCAGATCGTCGCGCACCTCAAGCCATCCGCCGCGCCGCGCAATCGCAACGCCGCCGACAGCAACTCCGTCGACGGCCACGACGTCCCCGTCCCTCACTTCGGCGTCGTCCTCACGCCCTCCGATTGGCAGCAGTTAGCCGAACGCGTCCGCGCCGCCAACATCCCCTTCGTCATCGAGCCCCACACCCGCTTCCAGGGCCAGGTCGGCGAACAGTCCACCATGTTCTTCCTTGACCCCGCCGGCAACGCGCTCGAGTTCAAAGCCTTCGCCGACCTCCACCAGCTCTTCGCCAAATAAAAACCTCGCAGCATTTCTTCAACAAATTTTACGGATTCCTTACGTGCTTCCGGCGTACCCTTTACGCCGGGCGGTCCGGTTCTCTTGAGCCCGAAGGATATCCATGTCTCTCTTCGACCTACTCGCCGGCAAGCCCCTCGCCACCTCTGAGGAACGCGCCGAGCACATCGGCCCCATCGCCGGTATTCCCGTCTTCGGCCTCGACGCCCTCAGCTCGGCCGCCTACGGTCCCGAAGCAGCGCTCACCCTCCTCATCCCCCTCGGCGTCGCCGGCATAGCGCACATCGTCCCGATCAGTTTCGCCATCATCGGCCTTCTCGCCATCGTCTATTTCTCGTACTGCCAAACTATCGACGCCTACCCCAACGGCGGCGGCAGCTACACCGTAGCCTCTGAAAACCTCGGCGACACCGCAGGCCTCTTCGCCGCCGCAGCCCTCATGATCGACTACATCCTCAACGTAGCCGTAGGCATTTCCGCAGGCGTCGGCGCGCTCGTCTCCGCCTTCCCCTCGCTCCAGCCCCACACGCTCGTCCTCTGCCTGCTCATCCTCTTCATCCTCACCGTCATCAACATGCGCGGCGTCAAGGACACCGGTAAGGCCTTCCTCATCCCCACCTACCTCTTCATCGGAACGCTGCTCCTCGTCATCATCGTTGGAGGCGCCCGCGCCATCATCGCGCACGGCCACCCCACCCCGGTCATCTCCCCACCGCATCTCCCCATGGTGGCCCTAGCGCTCTCTCCCTGGCTTCTCCTCAAAGTCTTCGCCAGCGGCTGCACCGCGATGACCGGCGTCGAGGCCGTCTCCAACGGCGTAGGAGCCTTTCGCGAACCCACCCAGCGCAACGCCAAACGCACCCTCACCATCATCATCATCCTGCTGATGATCTTCCTCGGCGGCATCGCGCTCCTTTGCCGCGCCTACAACATCGGTGCCACCGACCCCACCGGCGCCGGCTACCAAAGCATCCTCTCTCAACTCATCTCCGCCGTCCTCGGCCGCGGCTGGTTTTACTACGTCGGCATCGGCTCCATCCTGCTCGTCCTCGCCCTCTCCGCCAACACCTCCTACGCCGACTTCCCGCGCCTAACCCGCGCCATCGCCCAGCGCAACTACCTCCCGCACGTCTTCCTCATCCGCGGCCGCCGCCTGCTCTACTCCCACGGCATCTACGCCCTCGTCGCCTTCTCCGCCCTGCTGCTCATCACCTTCGGCGGCGTCACGGACCGCCTCATTCCGCTCTTCGCCATCGGCGCCTTCCTCGCCTTCACCCTCTCGCAAGCCGGCATGGTCGTGCACTGGATGCGCCAGCCCGGCCCCCGCTCCTGGCACCGCATCATCATCAACGCCATCGGAGCCACCGCCACCGGCATCACCCTGCTCATCGTCCTAGTCGCAAAATTTAAGGACGGCGCATGGATTACCGCCATCCTCGTCCCCGCCCTCATCCTTCTCATGGCCGGCGTCCGTCGCCACTACGACGGCGTCGCCAAAGAGATCAACATCGATCGCCCCATCGTCCTCGACAACCTCAACCGCCCCATCGTCCTCGTCCCCATCGACCGCTGGACACGCATCAGCGAAAAAGGTCTTCGCTTCGCCATGAAGCTCACCGACCGCGTCCAGGGCGTGCACGTCGACGCCGAAGAAGTTCGCCACGACGTCGAAGCCATGTGGCAGCGCAACGTAGCCGGCCCCGTCGCCGCCGCCAACCTCCCCGTCCCCAAACTGGTCTTCCTGCCCTCACCCTACCGCTTCGTGCTCACGCCCCTGCTCAACTACATTCTCCAACTCGAGCAGGAGCACCCCGAGTGCCAGATCGCTGTCCTCGTCCCAGAGCTCGTCGTCAAGCACTGGTGGCAAACCCCGCTCCACAACCAGCGCGCCCAGCTCCTCAAGCTCCTGCTGCTAATGCGCGGCAACCCCCGCATCACCGTCATCAACATCCCCTGGTACCTCTAAGCCTCCGCTTCAACATCGGCCTTACGTAGCGAAACTTCGCAACCTTCGCGCCCTTTGCGTCAAAGCCTTTGCCGTTCCTCTTGCCTGCCGCCACCCCGCTCATCGCCCGCCACGCGAAGCCCCTCGCCGTCCGCGCAGGACCTAGAAGTTCTTCAACGCCAAATACTGGTGAATGAACGCAATCGCCATACTTCCCTCGCCCACACCACTCGACACGCGCTTAATCGAGTCATGCCGCACATCCCCCGCGCAGAAAACCCCCGGCAGGTTCGTCTCCAGCGGAAACGGCACGCGCTCCTGCAACCCCCACCCCGTAAGGTCGCGTCCCGTACACAGGTAGCCACCCGAATCTCTTTGCAAAGACTCCGGCAACCAGCGCGTGCTCGCCTTCGCGCCAATCATAATGAACAGCGCATCGGCATCCACAGTCTGGAACGTCTCCTCACCCTCCGGCGGCCGCGTCCGAATAACCACCCGCTGCAGATAATCCTCACCCTCCGCCTTCATCACCTCGGTATACGAGGCCACGTGAATATTCTTCTTCGACGCAATCTGATCGATCAAATACGACGACATCGTCAGCTCCAACCCCTTGCCGCGCACCAGCACCACCACCTTCGCCGCGTAGTTCGCGAAGAACACTGCCGCCTGCCCCGCAGAGTTCCCCCCTCCCACAATGAACACCCGCTTGCCCACCACGTTGCTCGCCTCATTGCGCGAAGCCCCATACAGCACGCCGCGCCCCTGGAAGCGGTCCACCCCCTCAGCCTTCAGAATCCGCCACTCCACGCCCGTCGCAATCAGCACCACGCACGCCGACACTCTCTGCCCGCCATCCAGCTCCACGCAGTACCGCCCATCCTGCAGCGGTTCGATGTGCTCCACGCAGCGCGTCATCGCGATCTCCGCGCCAAACCGTCCCGCCTGCTTCAGCGCCCGATCGCTCAGGTCTTCGCCCGAGATCCCATTTGGAAACCCGAGATAGTTCTCAATCCGCGACGACGTCCCCGCCTGCCCGCCCGCCGCCGACCTCTCAACGATCAATACCTTCAAACCCTCCGACGCCCCATACACACCCGCCGCCAATCCTGCCGGCCCCGCACCCACCACCACCACGTCATAGTCCTCAAACCGCGGCTGCGTCCGAATCCCCAGCGCCTCCGCCACACTCCGCACCGTCGGCGTCTCCACGCAATAATGTTGGTCCACCACTACTGCCGGCCCGTCATACTCACCTGCCATGCACACCGGCAACCGGCTCGAATCCTTCTCCGCATCAATCCACTCATACGGAATCCGATTCGCCGACAGAAACTGCCGAATCTCCCGGCAGTCATTGTCATATTGAGTACCGATCAGCAGCACCCGCGACCTCGGAACCTCCGTGGCAAACCGCTGCACCCTCATCATCCGGTCCGTCATCGTCTGCAAAATCAGCGCGCTGCATGCCGCCGACGTCTGCACCAGCTCCAACAGCTGCTGCGCATCGAACCGCGCCACCCGCGCCTTTGCGTCATCCTTCGCCCTTACCCCCGCAAACGACGGCGCCCCCATCAGGATTGGAACCTCTCCGAAGAAATCCCCCGTCTTGTACTCGAACACATCTTGCGTCCGGCCCAGGATGTCCTTCACCACCTGCACTTGCCCCTCAAGCAGCACGAAGAAGTACGGCACCTCGCCCTCGCGAATCAGCCACTCTCCCGGTTGCAGACGCACGTCCGCTGCCCGTGCAGCAAATCGCTGCCGGTCTGCTCCGTCCAAACACGCAAAGATGGGGATGGTCTGTAGTTCAGTGGGAGAAATCATACATAGATTCTCCCACGTTCGCCGCCGAAAAAGACGCATGGCCAGCCGCGACACGATCTCGTAAAGGCGTCACAGGTTGCCTGTGACGCTCTATTTTTTCAAGAATTAATTCGGCTAGCCCGGATTCCCCTGACCATGACTCCACAGACGCGTCCTCGCTACTAACCTGAACGCATCTGCCCGTCGTTTGGTTCCGCCCAGCGCCGCTCCTAGCGCTTAGACTTCGGCTTCGTTTTCCCAGCAGCCTTCTTAGCCACCGGCTTCGCAGCCTTCTTCGCGACCGGCTTGGCCTTCGCCACCGGCTTCTTCTTCACCGCGACCGCAGCCTTCTTCGCGACAGCCTTTGCCGGCGCCTTCTTGGAGATAGTCTTGGCGACAACCTTCTTCGCCACCGGCTTCACGGCCTTCTTCGCGACGACCTTCTTCGCCGCAGGCTTCGCAGCCTTCTTCGCGACAGCCTTAGCGACCGGCTTCTTGGAGACAGCCTTCGCCACAACCTTCTTCGCCGCAACCTTCGCGGCCACGGGAGCCACTTTCTTGAGCACCGGCGCGACCTTCTTGAGCTCCGGCACGGCTTTCTTCGCCACCGGCGCAGCCTTAGCGGCAACCGGAGCAGCCTTTGCCGCCACAGCCTTCGCAGCAGCCTTACCCTTCGCACCCTCAACCGGCGCGCTTACGTGCTTCTCCACGCCGCCTTCAGCCGCCAGATCAATATCCTCACCCGCCGCCGCAGCAGCAGCCTTCTTGCCGCGTGGCTTGGCAACCTTCGTCTCGCGCTTCACTGCACGCCGCCGCATGTTCACCGGAGGTGGTGGCGCTGGCGGAGAGAACGGCTCAAGAAACGCCCTCGCTGCCTCTGGCGTATCCAGCTTCGAATCCATCACCGCAAAGAACAGCTTCTCTACCAGTTCGTCATAGACCGGAAGCGCAGGCGTAATCCGCATCTCTTGCATCAGCTGGTACGGAATCTTCAGACGCGCCTGAGACCAGTCGTTGAAGAACGCCTCAAACCGTGCCTTCAGCGGAGCGCTCTTGGTCGTATGCGCCAGCCACAACACTGCCTCGGGCTTAGCCGCAAACAACATCTTCCACGCGTCCGAAGGCGCAGCCGCAGCCTTGCTCGTAAACAGCGTCGCAAACTCCTTCGTGTCCGCCTCGAGCGCCGGAATCTGCTCCGCAAACCCAGGCCGCGCAAAGTGCTTCTTCAGCGACGTCACATCCTTCGGCGCCAGCTTCGCCGTCAACAGCGGAAAGTACGCAGCCGACGGATCGGGATAGATCCCCATCGACTCCAGCCGCCCCATCAGGTCGCGCAGCTTGTCCAGCTCCGTCTCATTCACCTTCGACGACGTCCACGCCGGGAACAGCACCTTCGCCCAGCCCTCAGCCTCCAGGCGCTTTAGCACCCGTAACGGATCTTCCTCGTGAAAAATCTCTTCGAGCTCGTAGTGGTGCAGCGTCGTGCTCAGCGCCGAGATCGCATTCTCCGCCTTGGCATTCTCATACCGCTGCCGAGTCTTTTCTTCCATCTGGAATCCCAGCCGCGCCCCAAAACGAGCCGCACGGATCATCCGCGCCGGATCATCGATGAACCCGTAGTTCGACACCAGCCGCAGCTCGCGATTCTCAATATCGGCTACGCCATTCAGCGGATCCATCAGCAGCCCAAACGAGCCATCGTTCAGCGACAGCGCCATCGCGTTCGCCGTAAAGTCACGCCGATGCAGGTCGTCCAGGATCGGCGCAGCCTTGTACACCGGCTTGCCCGGCTTGGGATACGTCGCCCACAGCGTCGACTCAACCGCCAGCCGAACTCCGCCCGGAAACGTAAGGTAAAGCGCCTGCGTCGGTTCGTCTTCGCCGATCACCACCCCGCCAGCCTTCTGCAGCTCTTTTTTGAGCTTCGTCGCGTTGCCCTGGACAGCAAAGTCCAGGTCACGGATCGGGCTGCCGCTGGTTAGGTCGCGCACCGCTCCGCCAACCAGAAATACGGTCATCGCGCGAGCTTTGGCTACCTGTCGAACATGTTCGAGGGCGGATTGTTGTGCTGGCGTTAGCCGGGTCTGCAGCAGATATATGTAGTCAGCCATGTGAAATGTACGTCGCTCCAGGCGGCCGCCGGCACCTCAAGCGCCCGCCCTAACTTGCTGCATATCAATCGTTTACAGAGTTGTAACCTAAGGACACAACGTCCAATTCTACACCCTTTTCAGACACTTGGCTACTGTTTGCACCGGGAAAGGGTCAGTTTGCACCGAAACTACAAACTCCCTGCAAACCCCGAGGCCTTAAACGCGGCAACGCGATAGTGCGCGAACACAATGTTCGCCGCACTATCGCGTGAGTTTGCCGCTGGCAGGTGGCCCTCCAGACCACCTCTAAGTGAACAGGCTAACGGTGCTTAGCTACCCGTTGACCCAACGATTCCCTTGTTGACCACGATGGTCACCACAACGCGCCGATTCTGAGCCTGCGCCTTCCGTGTGTGCCCGTCATCGACCTGGTTGCTCGTACCCATCGCCGCCGGCGCCAGTATCCGAGTCATCGGCACCGCGCCCGACTGCTGGATGATCGCCAGCACAGCGTCAGCACGTTCCGCACTCAACCGCTGATTCAACGCAGCCGAACCTACGGTCGAAGCATAACCCTGCACCTCGATCATGAAGCCCGGCGTATTCGCGGCCGCCTTCACAAAGTCCGTGAGTGCGTCCTTGTCCTGCGTTTTTACCGTCGCCTTCCCGTTAGCGAAGTTGATCGTCATGCTGTCCTTGGTGTCGTACTGGTCCAGCGTGCCGATCCGCGTGTTGGTCTGTCCAATCTGTGTTGTGTTCTGTGTGGTCGCCTGGGTTGTCGTCGCAAGCCCTTGCTTGGTTGCGTCGATGTCCTGCGAGTTCTTCGCAATCATGTCCTGGCTCGATGCGATATCCCGCTTGTTACTCGCCAGCTCATCTTGCTGCTGCCCAAGCGTCGCGTTTACGGGGTTCAGACCCGCATCAATCGCCTTGGCCGTATTCAGTGAACCTTTCGAGAAGCTCACCTTCTTCGCCAGCAACTGATGATCGGGGTTATACGAACCCTCAACTCTCACGGACAGGCCAGGCACTAAAGACTCGATGCCAAGGTCCTTGCCGCCCATACCAAGGAAGCCACCCTTTTGGGTTGCCTTGGTGCTATCCGATAGAAGCACAATGAGCCGTGGTGTGTCGGTGGTCTTCACCGCCATCTGCGGACCATCTCTTCCAATCACCATGCCTTGGACCGTCGCTTCCTGGGCAATTGCCGTGAGTCCAAGCGATGAGACCATCGCCAACGATAGTGCCAAGCCACAGGTAGTTCTAAGCTGACGCTGTTTTTGCATGCATTACTCCCTTAGATTAAGTCCCGGTCCCGCGGCTCGATGTCCGTTCTATCGCGACCGTTCCCTCGCCGCCGACACCCGTCTTCGGGCCGCAACGAAGCTTTACACTAGGACGCCAATTTCCCGTAAAGGGAGGCCAGCGTAAGTAAATCGTTTCCACTCCCCAGTGCAAAACTTTTCGCTCGATTGATAACAAAACACTTACGCGAGACCCGGCGCCTCCAATCAACTCCAATCCCCCATTCTGGTACTTTTGCCAGTTCCGCCCATACCCTCGTCATGGCAACATCCTCTCTCCAGCCGTCCTCACCTTGCGGCAGCAACAGCGTTCGCAAACATCCAGGCCGATCGCCTGCTCATTACACACGCTCCCGCCACGTTGCACGGAGTTGCATGACGACGAAGGACAACAGGCTGCTTCGCATTCTCGCTGCCTACAAGCTCTTCAAAGCCCTCATCCTGGTCGTAGCAGGCATCGGCGCTCTGCGCTTGCTCCATCACAATGACGCCGACAACATCGTCACTCACCTCGCGGCAAAACTCGGCCTCAGACCAGGAGGTCGCTATCTCGATCTCGCCCTCGCCAAGCTGGCGAACATTCCCTCGAAAGATTTCAGAGATCTCGGCATTGGCAGCTTCGTCTATGCCGCCCTCTTCCTCACAGAAGGAATAGGACTGTGGCTCATGAAGCCCTGGGCCGAATGGTTCACCGCCATCATTACGGCCTCTCTCATTCCGCTCGAGATCGTTGAGATTCATCGTGAACCCACAATCCCCCACATCTTCGTCCTTCTCCTGAACGTTGTCGTCGTTGCCTACCTCTTCCTGAGGATCCGCAAAGAGCGCCCCGCGTCCCACTGAGCCTGCCTTATCCAAACAGCATCCGGCGAACCGTGGTCGCGGAACTCCGCAAAACTGTCTTGCACACGCCTTCACCCAACTCCCGTCCCAAACAACCCGCGCGGCACTATCATGGACTCAACCAGTCGCACCCAACCCATGGCTCCAGCTCAGAAGAAAGTCATCCTTCGCAGCTTCACGAACGAACTCGCCTGGGGATACCTGCCCCAGTCCGGCTTCCTGCGCGACGGCCAGATCATCCTCATGGCCACCGATGGCCGCGCAACGCCCATCCCCATCAAAACCCTCAAGCGCATAGCGTACGTCCGCGACTTCAACCTCGACAACAAGGTAAACCCCGAGCGTATCGGCCGCATGACCTTCCCCGCCCGCCCCCGCGGCGACGGCATCTGGCTCCGCCTCACCTTCCGCGACGACGAGCTCCTCGAAGGTCTCACCACCCTCGACCTCGCCTTCGCCGACTCCCTCCTCGACGACCACGGACTCTTCCTCACTCCGCCCGACCCCCGCTCCAACACCCTCCGCGTCTTCGTCCCCCGCCTCGCCCTCCAATCCATCGAAGTTCTCGGCTTCGTCACCGCCCCCTCCCGCCGCCTCGCCCCCCAGCCGGCGCCCAAATCTAAATCTCGCGTGACACCTGACACGCAACCCAGCCTCTTCGACGAGTAAAATTCGCTCTATGAACCTCGGCGAGTTAGCCAAGCATCTGAAAGCCGAACTGGTTGCAGGCGAGGGCCAAACCCTCGAGGCCGCAACCCTGCGCGCAATCGAAGGAGTTGCCGGCATCGAAACCGCTGGCCCCGCCCACGTCACCTTCGTCGCCAACCCCAAGTACGCCGCGCAGGCCCGCACCACCAAAGCCGCCGCCCTCATCGTCGAGCCGGCTTTTCCCACCATCCACGCACCCACCATCCGTACCCCCAATCCTTACCTCGCCTGGTCCCGCGCCATCGAGATCTTCCACCCCGCCCCGCACTACCTGCCCGGCATCCATCGCACCGCCGTCATCGGCCACACCTCGCGTATCGGCGCCCGCGCCCACATCGGCGCCTATGTCGTCATCGGCGAGCACTGCCAGATCGGCGACGACGCCGTCCTCCTCCCACACGCCGTTCTCTACGACGGCGTCCGCGTAGGCCAGCGCTTCCTCGCCCACTCCCACGCCATCGTTCGCGAAGGCTGCCAGCTCGGCGACGACGTCGTCCTCCAGAATGGTGCCATCATCGGCGCCGACGGCTTCGGCTTCGCGAAAAATTCCGACGGCCGCTGGATCAAAATCGTCCAGTCCGGCCCCGCTGTTCTCGGAGACGCCGTCGAAGTCCAGGCCAACGCCTGCGTCGATCGCGCCTCCGTCGGCGAAACCCGCATTGCCACCGGCGTCAAGATCGACAACCTCGTCCAGGTAGGCCACGGTTCAATCGTCGGCGAAAACACCCTGCTCTGTTCTCAGACCGGCCTTAGCGGCAGCACCACGGTCGGCAAAAACGTAATCCTCGCCGGCCAGGTCGGCGTCGCCGGCCACCTTACCATCGGCGATGGAGCCGTAGCCACCGCCCAAAGCGGCATCCCCTCCGACGTCGCTCCCGGCGCCATCGTCAGCGGCTACCCCGCCACCGACAACCGTACCTGGCTCCGCACCGTCGCCGCCCTCAACCGCCTCCCCGACCTCCTCAAACGCGTCACCCTCCTCGAGAAGCACCTCAAGGACAACGAATAACCTTCCGCCAGGCTTGTCCCCCCTTTCACCCCCTAAGATTTGTCATCCCTCGCCGCAGGCGCGATGCCACAGCGACGTGACAACTTTCCGATAGGCCTGAGATACGCTGGTCGCGGAAGCCTGGAGGTGCCCCCTGGGAAAGCGTTCCACCCAATCTCTGTTCGAAGCATGGATGCTTCTCGGCTTGTTATTTTTGACGTTTCCCAACGCTCTCGCACAAGAAGCGAAAGCAAACTTTGTCGGATCTGCGAGCTGCGAACGCTGTCATGCAAAGGAGTTCAAAGGGTGGGAAAAGACCCGCATGGCGAATGTCGTTCGCGACCCGCACGCGCACCCTGACGCAGTCTTGGGCGACTTCTCGACACCTGATCCGGTGCGGACGTTCGGGCTCGATGAGGTGGCGTTCGTCTACGGCAGCCGATGGAAGCAGAGGTACTTTACCAAACGCGGCGATGACTACTTTCCACTCCCCGCTCAATGGGACGTTGCGAAAAAGAAGTGGTTGCCCTACCACGCTGAAACAGGCACCGATTGGTGGCTGCCGTTCTACGGTCCCGGCAACTTCGATCGGCCTACCGGACCAACCTGCGACGGTTGTCACTCCGTGAACTATGACATCGCCACAAAGGCCGTCACGGAGTGGAACGTCGGGTGCGAGAAGTGCCACGGACCTGGCAGCCTACACGTGGCGCATCCGACAAAACAGAACATCGTCAATCCCGAGACGCTGGACTACGTGCGCGGCAACGACACCTGTATCCAATGCCACAGCCAGGGTCGCCCCGCGACCGCTTCGGCGGACGGCAAGGTCTATGACTGGCCGGTCGGCTATCTGCCCGGGCAGCGCCTGGCCGATGTTTGGAAGCTCGAAGACCTGAAGCCGGGTGTGACGAACTTCTATCAATATGCTGACATGACAGCGCACAAGAACCGTATGCAGGGCAACGACTTTGTGCAGAGCACCATGTACCACCGGGAGCTGCGTTGCTTCGACTGCCACGATGTCCACAGCACTGCGAACGTAGCCAGCCTGAAGCTGCCAGGGAACGCACTCTGCCTGAGCTGCCATACGGCGCAGAAGGAAAATGCGGCAGGACTGAAAGGAACGGTGAGCGCGCACACCCATCATGCGGAGGGCAGTGCAGGCAGTGAGTGCGTGGCCTGCCATATGCCGAAGATCGAGGCCACGATCAAAGACAACTTCGTCCACGCCCATACGTTCCGCTTCATCACGCCAAGCTTGACGGAGAGTTCAGGTGTACCCAATCCGTGCACAAGCTGCCATGCGGGGAAATCAAATGCCTGGGCAAAGAAAGAGTTGCAAAGCTGGACAACCACTTCACCCTGGCGTGTTGGACAGTAGCCCGCACCCGGCAATCTGCACCGCTGTTACGCTTATCCCATGAGGCTCTGCGCACTCCGCCCGCTCCCGAAAGAACTCACCCGCTACGGTCTCCTCGGCCTCACCCTCGCCGCCCTCACCGGCTGCCACTCCCACTACGTCTCCATCGACATCCACAACACCACTCCCACCCCCATCACCCTCGTAGAAGTCGACTACCCCAGCGCCAGCTTTGGCGTCGACACCCTCGCCGCTGGCGCCACCTACCACTACCGCTTCAAGATCCTCGGCGACGGCCCCACCAAACTCCTCTGGACCGACGCCGCCCAGCAACAGCACACCGTCGCCGGCCCCTCCCTCAACGAAGGCCAGGAAGGCACCCTCACCGCCGCCATCACCGCGACCACCGCCACCTGGCAGTCCAGCCTTCGCCCTAACTAGCTCCCGGCGGCCGCCCACCCTTCGAACCATCCGATCCCCCGGCATCCCCTCCCCGTCGCCGCCCGCTCGCCGCCCACACCACGCCGCCAAGAAATACCACCAGAACCGAAACGAAACCGCCAAGCAGCACGATACCCATAAGACTTCCTCCCTGAAGCCGCGTCTTGCCCGGTCTTCGTCTGTTCGATGCCGCACCCCTCCGAGCAGGTACGCGCCCCTCCCATTGCAGTAGACTCGCATCGTGACCCAAGGATTATTCATCACCTTCGAAGGCCTCGACGGCTCCGGCAAAACCACCCAGCTCAAGCATCTCGCCGCCTCACTCGAAGCCGACGGCCACCGCGTCGTCTCCCTCCGCATGCCCGGCGGCACGCCCCTCGGCGACCGCATCCGCTCCATCCTCCTCGACTCCCGCAGCGAGTCCGACCTCGGCGCCATCACCCCCGAAACCGAGATGGCCCTCATGTTCGCCGACCGCGCCCAGTCCCTCCGCCAAGTCATCCTGCCCGCGCTAGCCAACGGAGCCATCGTCCTCTGCGACCGCTACACCGACAGCTCCGAGGCCTACCAGGGCGCCGGCCGCGGCCTCGGCTCCGACCGCATCCTCACCATGCACCGCGCCGTCTGCAACAACGTTCAGCCCGACCTCACCATCCTCCTTCTTCCACCCCTCGTCGCCTCCCTCAAGCGCGCCCGCCGCCGTAACGACCGCCACGTCCAGCAGGCCGGCACCGACGAAAATCGCTTCGAGCGCGAAGGCGACGAGTTCTACACCCGAGTCTATGAACAATATCGCGAGATCGCACGGCGCGATCAACACCGCGTTTCAGTCTTCGAGCAGGAAGCCCCCATCGCCACCATCGCGCAGAGCATCCTTGATGTAGTGCGCGCCCGCCTGGCAAGCACCGCCGCGAACCCCCACCCCCGCGGCGTCCCAAGCCCGCTGGCAGACTAAGGGGCCAACCCGCAATGCGAGACTCCGAACACCGACGCTGGTTCTTATTCCTGCTCTTGCCGTCGCTTTTCTTTCTGTCATCCCCCCTGCGAATCTGCTTCTTCCCTCCCCCCTCTGCCGTGGCGAAACTTGGCCACCTTCGCGGCCTTCGCGTCAAAGCCTTTGCCCTTGCCTTCTCCCGCTGAGGAACCATGCCCGAACACGAGCGCGACTTTGAAAAAGAATACGACTACACCCCCGCCCGCACCCTCGGCGAGTGGCGCCTCCCCGCCGGCCTCCGCCGCGCCCTGCCCTACTACGCCCGCCGCAAGTGGGTCAGCTTCGGCGAACCCATCCCACTCTTCGAGCACCTCCACAACACCTTCGGCCCTATCGCCCACTACCGCTTCATGGGCACCACCATCGTCTTCGTTAACGACCCCGACTGGATCAACGAACTCCTCGTCACCCAGGCCTCCAGCTTCGTCCGCGAGCGCACCCTCAAGCGCATGAAGATCCTTCTCGGCGAAGGCCTCATCACCTCCGACGACCCCATCCACATGCAGCAGCGCCGCATCATCGCCCCCGCCTTCCACCGCCAGCGCATCGCAGGCTACGCGGACCAGATCGTCTCCAGCGCGGCATCAATCGCGGACAGTTGGCCCGCCGGCCAGCCCATCGACATCAACGACCAGATGATGCAGCTCTCGCTCCACATCGTAGCCCGCACCCTCTTCGACTCCGAAGTCACCGCCGACGTCCTCGCCGTCCGCGACGAAGTCAACACCATCATGGGCCTCTACAACTTCCTCGTAGCCTTCCCCCGCCTCGAGAGTGTCCTGCACTGGCCCATCCCCGGCGTCATAAAGTTCCGCCGCAGCCGCGCCAAGCTCGATGCCGTAGTAGCCACCATGATCGCCAGCCGCCGCACTCTCTCTCGC
>Ga0302313_10000507_pt1 | contig 35069 bp, 32 predicted proteins | sample III_Palsa_N2_2_FD_200454 | JGI IMG/M metagenome (GOLD analysis project Ga0302313, IMG submission 200454) | Peat permafrost microbial communities from Stordalen Mire near Abisko, Sweden - III_Palsa_N2_2 | ecosystem: Environmental > Terrestrial > Soil > Palsa > Peat permafrost | place: Sweden...
CCCCTTTCCGGCCGTCTGGCCGCGTCGCGCGTCGCTTGCTTGGAGCGGCCAAGCGGCGCGACACACTCCTTGCCAGCCGACCGGAAAGGGGTGTTCGCAAGCACATTATTAGCGTGAACAGGCCCTAACACAGGCGTTCGGCCAAAAGGCCAGGTAATACGTCAGCTACATTCCGCAATGGAGGAACCTGTCATATGCAAATAAAACAAATCTTCAGCAGTCATACGCTGTAGCAACGAATCGTCCGCGGCAATAGATGCAGTCCCGCGTACACCCTCTTCGCTTATCTCGACGAATTGACGGCGGCCGATGGTAAGCCAAACCGTAGGCGTCGACGGATGAGTCCATTCGATGCGGTAACCTTTAGTCGCAGCAACTTCAAGATATTCGCCGGCAGTAAGAATATGCGGCGCGCCCTCCCCGCTCACCAATATACCGACTTCGCCACTTAAAATCATGATCATCGCCCCGCCGTCGCCGCAATAGAGCCAAGCCCCATGTGGCGTTGCATAGTCGATGGATACGGTGCGCGTCACCACGATTCCGGCATGATGGCCGGCGGTAAATATTTGCGGCTTGCCTTTTTGTGGATCTTGATCCAATTCAAATAAATTTCCAGTCGATTTCATGACATGCCTCCGTAACTCACCTTATCGCCAACATCTTATTAATTTGATTCAACATGACGATATTCACTTAATTTAATATACAGAAATATTTCAGAATATTTTTTCTGAATAATTAAATAGGACCAAAACCAAAATACCAACTACAGACCAATATTCTCAATGGTATGTACCGGACTCGGCACGATCTGAAAGCGAGGTTACGAGTGGTTCTATGCGCGTGCCATTTGCAACACCGGCAAAACCTCACCGCGCCCTGCCGGCATGCGCGATACGAGCGGTTTAGGCACCCGTATCACGCGCGGCGGCACACCTGGCCGTCAGGCTTTACCGCTCGGCAGTGCAGCCGCATCCCGGGGGGCGTCGCCGGTTTTTGCGATCCACCCGCCGCCCAGAGCGCCGTACAGATCGATGCGCGTCGTCCAAAAATTCAAACGGCTTGAAATCTCGTTCTGCTGCGCGCTATACAGGGCGTTCTGCGCGGTCAACACCTGCAAATAGCTATCGGTACCGGCTTGATAACGCAAGGTCGACAGGTCCAGCGTACGTCGGTAGTCAAAGGTATAACGCATCTGCGCAAACAACTGGTCGCTATAGGTGCCGCTGGCGGCGAGTCCGTCGGCGACTTCGCGGAATGCGCTCTGGATGGTTTTTTCATATTGAGCCACGGCGATATTTTTCTCGACATGGGCCAAATCGAGATTGGCCAGATTCGAGCCGGCGGTGAAAATCGGCAAGGTCAAGTTGGGCACAAAGGTCCAGGCAGCCGAACCGGCCTTGAACAGGCCGGACAACATGGAACTGGCCGAGCCGCCGCTGCCGGTGATCGAAATGGTCGGGAAAAACGCTGCCCGCGCCGCGCCGATATTAGCGTTGGCCGCACGCAAACTGTCTTCCGCCGCCATGATATCCGGACGCCGCGTGAGCAAATCGGCGGGCAAACCGGCCGGGACGTTGGCCACCATACGACCGTCATCAAAAGGCAAACCGGCCGGCAAATCGGCCGGCAACGATTCGCCGACCAGCAAGACCAGCGCATTCTCAGCCTGGGCCTGGGCCCGGTTCTGCGCCGCCAGATTCGCCAGAGCCAAATCAACCACCGTTTGGGCTTGACGCAGATCGAGTTCGGAAGCGGTGCCGGCCTTGAATTGATCCAGCGCCAGTTGGTAAGACGCCTGCGACGATTTCAGGGTAGCGTTGGTCACTTCCAGTTGTTCTTCGCTGGCGCGCAACGTCAGGTATTGATCCGCCACTTCAGACACCAGCAGGATCTCGGCCGATTGACGCGCCTCGGCCGTCGCCAGGTATTGATACAAGGCCTGGTTTTTCAAGCTTTGCAAACGACCGAAAAAATCAAGTTCCCATTGCGCAGCGCCACCCACCTGATAGTCGTGGCTCACCACGGCTTGGCCCGTGTTGGACAAACTGGCGGGCGTGCGCCCGCTCGACTGCGAGGCATTCACCCCAAGGGTGGGGAACAGGCCGGCACGCTCGATCTGATACTGATCGCGCGAGGCCTGCACGTTCAACATCGCCACCCGCAAATCGCGATTGTTGTGCAACGCCAGAGCGATCAACTGCTTCAAGCGCGGGTCGCCGAAAAAATCCTGCCAGCCGAGATCGGCTGCCGCCAGGGGTTCAGTCGCCGCGAGGTTGTGTTGATACGCGGCACCGCTCGGATATGCGCCGGCAATCGGCGCTTCCGGCCGCTCGTAATGGGGCGCCAGCGTACAGCCGCTAGCCAGCGCCGCCACCGCAAGCGCCAGGGGCAGATAAAGTTTACGCATCGTCATGTCCTTCTTGATGGGTCGGGTCCGTATTTCTCGGCGCGGGGGCCGATTCTGAAACCGGCGCGGGGGTCGACTCCGAGGCCGACGCGGGGGTCAATGACCCGGTACCGTTGGCAGCCGTTTTGTCTTTGCTGAATTTGCTGCGTACCACCACAAAGAACATCGGGATCAGGAAAATCGCCAGGAAGGTGGCGCTCAGCATGCCGCCGATCACCCCGGTGCCGATGGCATGCTGGCTGCCGGAGCCGGCGCCGTTACTGATGGCCAGTGGAAACACGCCGAGAATGAAAGCCATCGAGGTCATCAGGATGGGGCGCAAGCGCAAGCGTGCTGCTTCCACCGCTGCGTCGTAGGCACTCATCCCCTGCTGTTGCAAGTCTTTGGCGAACTCGACAATCAGGATGGCGTTTTTCGCCGAGAGGCCGACAGTGGTCAACAAGCCCACCTGGAAATACACATCGTTTTCCAGACCGCGCACGGTGGTCGCCAACAAGGCGCCGATCACCCCCAGCGGCACCACCAACAGCACCGAGAACGGAATCGACCAGCTTTCGTACAAAGCCGCCAAGCTGAGGAACACCACCAGGATCGAAATCGCGTACAACATCGGCGCTTGCGAACCCGAGGCTTTTTCCTGATAGGACAAGCCGGTCCATTCGAAACCGATGCCGGCCGGCAATTGCTTGATCAGTTGTTCCATTTCCGCCATGGCTTCGCCCGAACTTTTGCCGCGCGCAGCCTGGCCCTGGATTTCGGTCGAGGAAATGCCGTTATAACGCTCCAGCTTGGGCGAACCGAAACTCCATTTGCCCGAAGCGAAGGTGCTGAACGGCACCATCTTGTTCTGTGCATTGCGCACATAGAACAGATTCAGATCGTCAGGGTTCATCCGATATGGGGCATCGGCTTGCACATACACTTTCTTCACCCGGCCATCGGTATCGAGAAAATTGTCGACATACTGCGAGGCCCAGGCAATCGAGAAGGTCTGGTCAATCGCCGCCAGCGACACGCCCAAGGCGGCGGCTTTCTCGTGATCGATAGCCACGTCGTACTGGGCCACGTCATTCAAGCCATTGGCCCGCACCAGGGTCAGCAGCGGGTCTTTGGCCGCCAGCGCCAGCAATTGATTGCGTGCTGCCATCAGTTTGGCATGACCGAGACCGCCTTGGTCTTCCAATTCAAGATCGAAACCCGATGCCGTACCCAACTCCGGAATCGAAGGCGGGTTGATCGGGATCACCAGCGCGCCTTGGTACCCGGCGAAATGCCGCGAGACGCGCCGCACCAGGGCCTGCGCCTTGAGATCGGGGGTCGTGCGCTGGCTCCAGTCTTTCAGGCGGACAAAGGTGTTGCCCGAATTCTGACCTTTTCCGGCAAAGTTAAAACCGTTGATAGTAAATACCTGATCCACCATCGCCCCTTCCTGCTGCATCAGGTAATTGGTGACATCCGCCAGCACCTTGCCAGTTTGTTCCTGCGTCGATCCGGGCGGGGTTTGCACCTGCACGAAGATATAACCCTGATCTTCATCGGGCAGGAATGAGGTCGGCAAACGCACGAAGATCAGCGCGACGACGGCCAGGATCACGCCGTAAATCAGGAACCAGCGGCCCGAGCGGGCGATCACCTTTTGCACACCGCTATGATAGCTATCGCGGCTACGGTTGAAGTTGCGGTTGAACCAGCCGAAAAATCCGGTCTTGGCTTCGTGATGCCCGGCACCAATCGGCTTGAGCATGGTGACGCACAAGGCCGGGGTCAATACCAGGGCAACCAATACCGACAACACCATGGCCGCCACGATGGTCAAGGCAAATTGGCGGTAAATCGCGCCGACCGAACCGGAGGAAAACGCCGACGGCACAAACACCGCCGACAATACCAGCGCCACCCCGACCAAGGCTCCGGTAATCTGCCCCATCGCCTTGCGCGTCGCGTCACGCGGCGATAAACCCTCTTCCGCCATGACCCGCTCGACGTTTTCCACCACCACAATCGCATCGTCGACCAATAAACCGATCGCCAATACCATGCCGAACATCGACAAGGTATTGATACTGAAACCCAGCGCCGACATCACGCCAAACGTGCCCAACAGCACCACCGGCACCGCAATCGTCGGAATCAGCGTGGCGCGCAGGTTTTGCAGGAACAGATACATCACCAGGAACACCAGCACGATGCCTTCGAACAAGGTCTTGACCACATCGGCAATCGAGGCTTTGACAAACGGCGTCGTATCGTTGGGGTAATGCACCGCCAGGCCATGCGGAAAATATTTGGACAGCTCCGCCACCTTGGCTCGCACGGCGGTCGCCGTTTGCAAGGCGTTGGCGCCCGGCGCCAATTGGATGCCGAACCCGGCCGCCGGATGATTGTCGTATCGGGAATCGAAGTTATAGTTCTCGCCGCCCAAACTGACTGTGGCCACATCTTTCAGGCGTATTTGCGAACCATCCGGGTTGACCTTCAGCAGAATATTGGCAAATTGTTCCGGGGTGCGCAGCAGCGTTGCTTCGCTGATCGAAGCATTCAGCACCTGGCCTTTGACCGAAGGGGTGCCGCCGAGTTGACCGCCCGCGATCTGGACGTTTTGCGCCGCCATGGCAGTGGTCACGTCGACCGGAGTCAGCGAGTAGCTGGTCAGCTTGTGCGGATCGAGCCAGATCCGCATGGCATATTGGGTACCGAACAATTGCACCGTGCCGACCCCGTTGATCCGGCTCAGCGGGTCTTCGATATTCGACGCGACATAGTTCGCCAGATCGTAGCGGCTCATGCTGCCGTCAGTCGAGACAAACGCCAGCACCAGCAGGAAACTGCTGCTGGATTTGGTCACCTTGATGCCCTGCTGTTGCACTTCCTGCGGCAGCAGCGGCGTGGCCAACTGCAATTTGTTTTGCACCTGGACCTGGGCGATATCGGGATTGGTTCCCGCGTCGAAGGTCAAGGTGATGCTCGAGCTGCCGGTATTGTCGCTGGTCGAGGAGATATACAGCAAATGATCGAGACCGCTCATTTGCTGCTCGACCACCTGGGTCACCGTGTCTTCGACGGTTTTTGCCGACGCGCCGGGATAGCTGGTGGAGATCTGCACCGAAGGCGGTGCAATGGTCGGATACTGCGCCACCGGCAGGCTGAAAATCGACAAGCCGCCCGCCAGCATCAGCAGAATGGCGATCACCCAGGCAAAAATCGGGCGATCGATAAAAAACTTAGCCATGATTGATTCCCGTTATTGTGCGTTCGACGCGGCGGCTGCACTGGCACCAGAGCTTTGATCCGCGCCGGCCGCCGACGGCGCCTGCTCGACCTTGACCGTCATACCGGGGCGCACCTTCTGGATGCCGGCCACGATCACCCGCTCGCCGGCCTGCAAACCGCTCTGGACCACCCATTGGTCGCCCAAGGTGCGGCTGGTGGTGATGACCCGGGTCGCCACCTTGTTGTCGGGGCCGACCACCAATACCGCGGCACGGCCCTGGGGGTCATGCGTCACGCCGACTTGCGGCACCAGGATCGCGCCGTCGTTGACGCCTTCGGTCAAGCTGGCGCGCACGAACATGCCGGGCAACAACAGCCGCTTGGGATTGGGGAAGGTGGCGCGCACCGTCACCGAGCCGGTGCCTTGATCGACCGTGATATCGGAGAATTGCAAGGTCCCGCTCAGCGGATAGGCCGTGCCGTCTTCCAGCGTCAGCTCTACCTTGGCTTGGTTCGGCCCTGCCAGCTTCAGATCGCCTTTCGCTATTTCGTTGCGCAAGCGCAAGCCGTCCATGCTGGATTGGGTCAAATCGACGTAGACCGGATCGATTTTTTGCACCGTCGCCAGCAGCGTCGCAGCGCCAGCCTGGACATAAGCGCCCGGCGTCACTTGCGATTTGCCGATGCGGCCGGTAATCGGCGAAACCACGGCGGTATAGCCGAGGTTGATGCGGGCGGTTTCGACCGCGGCCTGGCCTGCATCGACGTCGGCCTTGGCTTGGCCGAGCGCGGCAACGGCGTTATCGTAGTCCTGCTTGCTAACTGCGTTGGCGGCCACCAAAGTGGTATACCGCGCGGCTTGCGCCGAGACCGATACCAGGTTGGCCTGGGCTTTTTCCAGCGTCGCCAGGGCACTGTCGTAGGCGGCTTGGTACGGCGCCGGATCGATCTGATATAAACGTTGACCGGCTTTGACCTCGGCGCCTTCGGCAAAATCGCGGCGCAAGACAATGCCGTCGACTCGGGCCCGCACTTCAGCCTCCAGGTTGGCGTCGACGCGGCCCGGCAATTCGCTGTTGAGCGCGACCGGTTGCGCGTGCACCGTCACCACCGTAACCGCCGGCATCGGAGGCGCGGCGGCGACCGGCTTTTGCCCGCAGGCGGTCAGCGCCATCAGCGCGACACCGGCCGCCACGGCCGCGGCAAGACGCGCGGAGGTAGGACGAGCGGCAGCCGGACGAGCGGAAGCAGGTCGGCGGGAAGGTGAAATTGAACTCAAATCAATACTAGCGATGCGCATGGATCGGCCTCTGTTTAGACATGGATGAAAGTCGGAATGCCGCGCGCCGCGTCGCCGGGATGCATCACCGTGAAACGAGCGCACCGGCCTATCAAGCGCAAGCTATGCGTGCATCGACGTCGGCGTAGTTGTGGCAAGTACCGGAGGTCTCGCCACACATCCTGTCGCGTAAAATATCTGGCGCGGCTTATGCGGGCAGCATGGGAGTTCATGCAGCGACGCGACTTTCAAGCTGTAATCGAGTCGCAACTATGCTAAAGAATCGCTGTGCAACCGCAGCAATTTGCGTTTATAGGACCAAAGGAAGCCAAACACTTGCCACTTTGAGGATTTTTCTGATGGATAAGCGGCTTTATTACGAGGCATTTATGATAAGCAGCCTATTTGCCCGCAATCTGTCCGGCGCCGATCGGGCTCTGCGCGTGGCGGGTCTGAATTGCGCTTGGAGCGGCACAGCAGATGAATCGGTAGCGCGTCGACCTGAATCGTGCAACTATCGTCGAGCCATGCGGCGGCGATAAAGCGTAAGTGAGCGTCAGCTTTCGACAAGTTCCATTTTATTTAATTTAATTAGTTAAGCTAAATAAATAACATAATCTCGACCTCGTGAATTTATACTGTGGCGATCCGCTTGAACCACGGCATCCATAGGGATCGGCAGTTGAACAAGATGAATTAACCTGCCGCCATTACGTGGCTGTTGCCTGACTTTATAAAATCACGATTCGATGCAGATGGGGATACCAAAAAATCAGACCAGTCCACAACCTGAATCTTGAACAGACATGCTAACGTTGCCAGGCTGACATAAAGAGCGGTATGTCACCTTAAGTAGCAGTGGTTCAGGCTGAGGGAATGAAGCAAATTAAAACGCGGAATTACCGTCGTATCGTGTCGGCTATTTTCCGCTGCGCGGGCCGTGACTCAGATCATTCACGGCGGCAGCAAGGTCGCGTAAATTTGCCGTGCGAGCACGAGATGGTGGTCAATCAAGAGACTGGCGGTCGCGGGGGCGGCCCACACCCTAACCCAACAGTGCACCAAAATGCCCGGTGCGACTGCGGCATATTTGCATCCCGCGCCACCCAAAGGGTTTTGCATTGCCGCGACCCCACCGGCCAGGGTCCACCCGTGAACCCCAGGGGGTTACAGGCGGCATCTCATGGCGCTTACGCCGTGTCCTGATTTTGCGCCGTCACCGTCGCAGCTTGCGGCCGCCCATAACCAGCTACCGCGCCGCCGCTCGCCTTTCGAACGCCAATCAACCCGCTCCATCGAAAATTCATGGGTCTTTGAGCAAGTAGTTTCCCGGTTGTGCTCCACGCATACCGGCTCAATGCGACGACGCCGTTGAGCGGCATCGTTCATCCCACGGTCTTATATTGAGAACATGCAAAAATCGCCAGGTTGCCCAGGTAATGACGGCCCGTCCAAGACGGCATGCAGCTTGACGGCACCTGATAGCAAGGCGCCGCATCAGGCGCCGCCTTGCTTCGAACATTGGTTCCGCTGCTCCATCCCGCTGGACAAATTACGCGAGTTGATGCAGCACCCGTTGGATATCGTGATCGAGGGTGAAACCGGCTCCGGCAAAGATACGCTGGCTAAGACACTGCATGGGTATGCCGGGCGCCCGGGCGCTTTTGTCGCGCTTAATTGCGCGGCCTTGCCGGAAAGCCTGGCCGAAGCCGAGCTGTTCGGCGTCGAAATGGGCGCTTACACCGGCGCCATGCGGACCCGCCAAGGCCGTATCGAAGCCGCCCATCGCGGTACGCTCTATCTCGACGAAATCGACAGCATGTCACTCACCTTGCAGGCCAAGCTGCTGCGCGTATTGCAGGAGCGCGGCGTGGAACACCTCGGTTCAACGCGTTTTATCCCGCTCGATTTCCGTTTGCTGACCTCCACCAAAGTACCGCTCAAAACCCTGGTGGAAACCGACCGCTTCCGGCTCGATCTATATCACCGGCTGAATGTGATCTGCGTTCAGGTACGTCCGCTGCGCGAACGCGTATCCGAGATCGTGTCTATTTTCCGCGAAGCATGCGCCACCTACGGCCGGCAAATTCGTCAACCGGTTCCGGAAATTTCTCCCACTACCGAGTTGTTGCTGCAGACCCATAATTGGCCCGGCAACTTGCGTGAACTCTACGCCGCCGCCTGCCGCCATATGCTTGGACTGCCGATCATCGATACCCCCGCCGGCGACTTGGTGTTGCCCTGCGGCTTGCGCGAACGCTTGTATTGGTTCGAACGCACACAGATCATGCGCACCATGGCCGATCAAGGCGGCTCGATCAAATTAACCAGCCAGAAATTGAAAATCCCCTTGAAGACGCTGTATTACCGCATGCGGTTGTTGAATATTCCCAAGGCGGTGGCATGCGATATCGACGAGTAACTGAAGTCGCGAAAACCGTTACGGACGAGGCAGCACTTTTGAATCTGGCAGCCCTGAATGAGTTTGGGTTGAGCCGAACCGCTATCTGGTTCGCGCCGGCGTCGCCGCTGCGGGCGGGTTACGCATCACCTCGATAAACAGCTTCAGGATGGCGTCCATCACCTCGGCCGCCAGCGTGGGATTGTTCCGTAGCGCGTCGCTTGCGCGTTGTGGATCGAATTGTTTGCCCTGGCGCAACTGGTGCGCCGTATTCTTTGCATAAGGTATGAATTGGTAAGCCCCGTCTTGGCGCAGCAACACCCGCAGCCGGTCGGCGATCTCGGCAAACTCCCGAATATGCGTGTCCGCCTTGTAGGCATCGGTACCCATGCTGATGCCGATACTCAGCAGCTTATGCAAGTTTTCCAACTTGTCTCGATGCCGCGGGTCGTAACCCTGGATCGGCGGCAATGCCGTTAACGCCGCGTCCAATTCCTGCATCACCCGCAGGGCAAACCGGGCCTGATCGGCGACAGGCCGCGCCAGAATGATTTGCTGCAGGCCGCAGAATTTTCCCAGCACACCCAGGCGGGTGCCGCAGATCTGTTCGGCGCGGCTGAATATATAGTTACCCTCCTTGTCGAAGGCCGAATGATGCGATTTCGGGGGTTTGAACGACACCACGCCAGGCCCCTGCCGTTTGTCGTCTTGTTGTTTGACGTGTTGCCACAAGGCTGGCCGGTCGGCGATAACCAGCACCGGATCGCCGTCGAAATCGCCGCCGAGTTTTTGCTGTTCGGCGGGCGGCACAGCCACCAGCGAACCGGGGGCAAACAGCCCCGTGCATAACAGTATGCCGTTACAGTCCAAGGCGGTTTCGCGCGTCACCCGTCGCTTGGCCTGGACCCAATCCGTATCCGTCTTGAAATCCTGATTGGAGGTCGCAACCATATGCTCGGCATATTCCTTCGGCCACAACTTATCCGGCACCACGATCCAGATGCCCTTGGCGAACGACAATTTGCCACGGCGCCGATTGTCTTGCGCCACGAAACTGTATTGCACCGCGGTGCAGGTATCGAGAAACTCCGCCGTCGCATCCTTCGAGCCACTCCTCACCTGGTCGGCCCCGAACGGCCGCAGATTGGGCTGGGGGTAAGGCGCGCGGCCCAGCAGCACCCCGCCGCGATGGCGCTCGAAAGTGGCACTTTTGCTGTGCGGCAAATGCAGCTTGTGGTCCGCGGCCGGCACGGCCACCGCGATATCGCCCTGTATCAGCCCGGTGGTAAGTGTGCGAAACAACTCGGGACCTTCCAATTGATAGCGGGGATCCTGCCGCCGCTTTTGTTCCAGTACCATCTTCAAGCGCTGCGATGCTTCTTCACCAACCGACTTGCCGCGGCTTTGCGAATACTGCTGCAGAGCCTGCGACGGCAGATTGGCGGGACGTTTATTGCCATACGCCTGGAGTCCGCCGTCCTCGATCCGCTGCTCAAGTTTCAACTGCTTGACCGCCGAGGCTTTGATAAAGCCGCAGCCGTCGTGGGGCCGCAGCTTGATCCCGCCGCGCAACTGAAACGGGTGCGCTTGATCGGCCGGCGCGTCGGGAAAGATCATCACCCGGAACGAGCCTTTCAAGCCCAACGGCACGCAGTCCGCGTCCACGCCGGAGGAGGCCGCGGCCCGGGCCGGCAGCGCCATCAGCATGCGCTGGAAGTAGTAGTAGCTTTCCTGGTAGGGAAATAGTTGGCATAGCAACTTCAGATAGGGGCTGCCGGGCGCGATGGCCGCCTCCGGCACTGCATACAGCCGACCCCGTTGCGCGGCTCCCTGGGACTGCCCTGCAAGGATGGTGGACAGCGATTCGCTGCCCGGCTTCATCAAGCTGCCGCCATGCCCATGCATTAAATAGTTGCTGCCCCGGTAGCGGATCGGCCGTTGCAGCATATAAGGCGTAATCGGGCCGGCGGGCAGACTCACCAGCAGCATTTCCGGCGTCGCCGACCCCAGCAGGTGACCCAGGATCGTATAACGTTCGCCGCCCGTGTGCAGGTCATGGCCTTGCGCATCCACCTCGCGGATGGTGGTGGGACCGTCCGCCGCGGACAAGGGCCGCGGCGTATACCGCATGGCATCGAAGACGGTGCTCGGGTCGGTCAACGGTGCTGTTGTAATCCTGCGGCTGAGGGGCAAAGCACGCAATTCAGGCTCGACCGCCCGCGTCCGGGCGGGCTCGGGCGCGCTTCGGTTGGCGCCATCGAACTGTGCGTTGTCTGCACCTAGCACTTGCTGTTCAAGGGCCGCCAGCCAGGCGCCGAACTTGAGGTCCAGCTCAATTTGCCCCGGCGTAAGCGCGGTTGCAGATTGAGCGGCACTTTGCTTGAGCAGGCGGCGCATCAGCGTATAGGTCTGATGGATATGCGCCAGCGTATCGAGCGGAAAACGGGTGCTCCACCCCTTTGGCATCGTTGCTATTGCGCATCAACGCGGCGCTGACTTCACCCCATAAAGGTTGCTTCGCGCTATCGGCTCGGCTTTCGTCGATATAAGCAATCACCCGGGTGCCGTCGAAGGCCGTGACAAAAAACGGCACATGGGCAATCCCCTGGGGCAAGACCAGGCTCGGGTCCAGATCGACATAGGTCGGACTTTGGCAGTCAAGCGGCGTGGGTTGTCCATGGCACAGGCTCAGAGCCGCCTGGTACCGCACCACCAGCCCGCGCGCGATCACGTCGGCTTGGGCAAACTGCTGCTGCTCCTGCAGACTGCCCTTGTACATAAACGGCACGATGCCCAGGGCAGCGGTCAGTGCGATCACCAGCATCAGTGCGTACACAGCGTCCGCCTACAGATCGACCGGCATCAAACCGCGCGCAATCCGCATGCGTTGCGCTTCAATTTCGGTGCTCAGTTGTTCCAGCTTGCCGCCGCGGATTTTAGCGCGCAGGCCATGCTCGTTGCCGAAGCACAGCATGTCGGCTTTCCACTTGTCGACGGGCAATACCTGGGTAAAAGCCGGCACCACTTCCGTGCCGAAAATGTAAAGATAGAAACAGGTGGCCGTCACCAGCACCATCGGATAAATCAGGCCGAAAATCGCGGCGCGGATGCGTTTGCGCGCCAGATTGATAAAAATCACATCGCCGAGCGCCTTGTCCAGGCGCCCGGAGATTTCGCCCGCATCGATCACCGACACTTCGTCGGTCGGCAAGGGGGTACATGCACCTTGAGGCACGTTATCCCACTCGATCGCGTAGACTGACGTGTCGCCCGCTCCTGCTGCAGCGAGGCCTGTACCCTTCTGATCCGTAGGATTGCCAAGCGCGATGGCACCTTGCCAAGGCGTCAGCGGCGTATGCGTAGTGCTATCTTGCAGATTCGGCGGAATAGCACTGGAACCTACAGTGAGATTGGTGTTCACACCGGCATAACCGTTCTTGCCCGCATAGACACCCTGCACAATCGTCTGCAGCGAACCAAATTCGCCTTGGGCATTTTGCAACTTGTTATTGTCCGATGCCGATTGGTAATACAACATCACACCGGCCACCACTACAGCCGACAAAGCCAGTACCATGGAGGCTTCGATCAAGGTCAAACCCTGCTCGTATCGTTTACGAAATTGCATCTTATTTTTCATTACAGCCTCTCTATTAAAAAACGCTACATCATCATTCTGCATAACGAACTACCCCGATATACAGACCAGAATCACTACGTCGACTCACCCGACAACCTTGCCGATGTAATAACTCACGCCATCGAAATATTTTTTGGCAGCACCGACTTGAGCCGAAAAACAGGCAAGACACCATGCAGCCGGGCAATCAAGTCAGGCTGCGACTATCGCATCAAACATCGGTGGCACAAGAGTCCATCGATAAAGATCAGACAAAAGCACATGTTTCTCGTGTCGATAAAAAACCTCGATAGCGCCGACACAATGCCGTGCAACGCCAACCGCGAGCATCAGCGCCCCGTATTGACCGCGTTGGCCGGCGGCAATCTCGGCGGCTTCTGCGTGTGCGGCGCCATCGTGCTTACGCTCGCAATGGAAGCTGGACGCATGGCAAACAATTTGGCGGTGAAATCGGTTAAGCGGCTGCCTTGCTCCTCGGCCCGCACCAGCAAGATTGCATAGGCTTGCGGATAACTCCACGGCGGCGACACCGCCAACTTCATCCGGGCAACTTGATGCAGCGCTTCGTCATCGCGTCCCAGCAAAGCCAGCGCTATCGCGTAATTAATGATGACGCCGGGCATGGGCGCCACTGCCAGCGCGGTTTGCTGCATTTTCAGGCGCATTTCAAGCTGTGCCGGGTTAACGGGGAATTCCTCAGCCACCGCAAAGAGGCCGTATATCCACAGCAATCTGGCTTGATTTGCCGAATAAGATTGCAGTCCGCCAGCGATCGGCCGCGTGCCCCAGAAGCGCGTCAGTTTTTGCATATCACTGGCCAGTAACAGCATGCTGACGCAAATCACCGGCAGCACTAATGCACTGACATAGACCGGTAAACGTACCCCGGAAATACGCAGGGGCGCGGTGTCGAGCGCGCCCAGGGCGAAGGCAAAAGGGAACAGAAAATAAGTGTAGTTCAGCGGGTATTCGACCAGACTGTGCGCCAGCAGGGTGCCCACCAAACTCAGCAGAAAAACCCGCTGCAAAGTCCAGTCCCGGCGGCCGGCACGCCAAGCCCAGGCGGTCAGCCCTACGACCAGCACGGCGCATCCGATCACCCCTGTTTGCGCGAGAAAATCGAGAAAAATATCATGTGCACTGCTGGCTATCGTCACCGGCCCCAAGGTCTCGAGATAACGATACTGCCACGCCGGGAAATCGCCCCAACCGACGCCGAACCAGGGGTGCGCGGTAAACATATGCCAACCATAGTTCCACAATTGGATACGGTCATTCAGCGAGTTACTACGCGCACCATCCGCGCCATCGCCCCCAAGCCCAAACCCAAACCAATGGTTCAACGCCAGACGCAGAAGATCGACCAAGGCATAAGCCAACCACAACAGACCGAGACGGATCCCGGCCCCAACGACTGCCTGCCGGCGTGAAGCGCCGCCGGCACGCCGAACGGCACTCTCATGCCAGTGCGCCACGCTGAACAGAATACCGATCAGCGTCAGATGAACCCACGCGGTATGCGAGCCGGTTAGCGCCATGCCACACAAAATCACCCAAGCGAGGATACCGGCGGCACACCATTTCAGGATGGCGCGCTGGTAGAGATAAAACACCCCGGCCAGACCCCACGACAAATACGTCGCCAGATGATTGACCTGCCTCAGGTTGGCACCCAGCCGGCCGCCCGTGCGCGCCTCGATAAGATGCCCCCAGAAAAACGCCGGACCCGCCGAGGATGGGGGGTAACAGATTTGTATCACTTCGATGGCACACGACAGCATGGCCCCGGCAACACAAGCCCATGCCAGCACGCAGGTCAAGCCGGCCAGATTACGCAGGCGATAACCGGCGTAGGTCAGTAGCGTGGCGAACGCCACGTAGCCCAGGCAAAGCCGAATGGCGGTGGGATTATCCATAGGCAGAACCATCATCTGTAGCAACAGCAGCAGAAACAAAGCGGCGGGCAAAGCCGCGATTTTGGGCAAAGGTTCTGCGGGTGCGAGACGCGGCAGTAACACCAGGCACAACACGATCAAAAACCATAAACCAGCAGCGAGCCATTCGCCGTCAAACGAAGGAATCGGCTGATAATGAAGCGGGACCAGATAGGGCAGGATGAAAGTTGCTATAAGCAAAGAAAACAGTAACTTGCGGGACATGGATGAGATATTTCCAAAACGGGGCGTACGATAACCGACAAAAATCCAACCCCGCATCATGCTCTCAAAGATGAAAAATCATCGTGAAACTAGCAACAATAGGACTCCAAAACGTACCGACTCAAGACCGGCGGTCTCAACTGGCTCATCTCACGCAATCGCTGAGCAAGGTTTTTTGAGCACCGACCCATACCGCCCGTCGATCTTCATCTGATCCCATTTTTCTGCACGAAACAAAAATAATGACTAATCGCGTCAATAATTAAATTTAATCTTCGTTTAAATTTAATCACCATATTTTATTTTTTATATATTTTTTCGCCCATCGATGAAATTTTTTTATTTCACCATTCCGGTTTTGCTACTCGCGGCAATCTTCGCCTGGACGCATAAAAGCAGCAACATTCCATTTCTGGGCGGCGTACTCACCACCCATCAGTTCAACGCCCGGCCTTATTTGCGCGACCGGGTTCTGGCGTATTGCGAAAGTCATTTCGAGCAACTGGACGGCGACCAGAATTGCGCCAATGCACAACAATCCGTCGGCAGCAGCCCGCTGGATATCGACGGGTTTCCTTTGGTCAATACCTTGCCTAAGGAGCTGAATGATTGATTGCACAACTTGATTGCATCGGTTGGATTTTGCCAAACCGCTGCGGGAAGCCGGTTCCCGCAGCCAGAGCAAATGCGCTTTACCAGACCTTCTTTATCCCCACATTAAAGCCCCACGGCTGCTCATAATGCTGACCCTTGCCATAAGCGACTTGCAGGAAACCCTGCCAGTTATGCAGCGGTTGCAAGCCGACACCCAGCGCCAGTTGCGCCCGGTTCTCGCGCACATTGCTGGAGAAGTCGGTGCCCGCCACGGTGGTATCCGCACTGGCTGAGATCTGGCGGATCAGACTCAAGTTGGCGTACGGTTCCAGATCGACGCTTTGCGACGACATCTTGAAGCTCACCGGATGGCCCACCATCACACTCATGCGCGCGGCAGCCGCGGTACCGCCCGAGGCGCTGACCGGCGTGCCGTAGGTGGTGGTGTAGTTCATGCCGCCCTGGTACAAGGCCGCCAATTCCACTTGCGGTTCGACAAACCAGCGGCTGGGCAAGATAAAACGCATGCCCGCTTCGGCTGAAGCAGTCACGCCGTTGACGTGATAATCGGCGCTGATGCTTTCGCCGGAACCGGTGGTGTTGTAGCGTTGGTCAAGGCTGTCGTACTTCAACACCAAATCGCCATACCAGCCGCGATCCGAGACCCAGGTGGCATAAGTGCCCACCGTGGTCGGCGTGGCCGTGCCCGAACCCGCGCCATCGCCGAAGGTCTGCTGTACATTGCCCGCGCCCACCGTGGCACCGAAATACCACGAACCGCTGCCGCCGCGCATGCGATGGTCGAAACCGGCTTCCGTCATGTAACCCGTCATGTCGACACCCACCGAATTCGACGGCGACAAGCGCTCCTTGGCGCCGTAGGTACGTACCCATACGCCGTCGCTATTGGGTGTCATGCGCAGATCGCCCATGCGCGAGTACAGCGGTTGCAATTCGTTGAACCAGATGCTCGATACCGCTTGTTGCGCGGCGATGGTGGCGTTGACCGAGTTGGTACGATCATCGATGGGGATCACCGGATTGACCGGGGTGATGGGATCGACCGGCGTAAAAGGAAACGCCGAGTTATACAGATACCAGCCGCCCGACTCTTGCTTCAGACTATATTTATACGCGCCGACATCGGTTTCACCCCCGGCCAGGGTAAAGGTCGGTGCTCCTCCCGGTGCCGGCGCGTTGGCCGCTGCGGGGCCGGGCGCAGGATTGTCGGGGGTCTTGACTACCTGCAACTCGGCGTTCAAATCGCTCGGTGCGCGAGTGCTGTGGTCGACAATTTGCAGCTGATACGCACCGCTGCCGCCATTCACTGCAAGCTGGTCGCCTTGCATCTGCGCCAGATCGGTATTCATTTCAAACAGCCCGCTGCCGCTACCCGACGTAGTGGTCAGGTTATTGATCGTCAACGTCCGATAGGTGCCCGGATTTGCAACAAAATATACCGCGCCATCCAGGTTCAAGTTCTCGACGCTGGAATTGCCGGTCATATTCCAGTTGCTGCTTGCATCGAGATTCAAGCGGGTGACGCCTTGTGCCGCACCGGTGAACCGTGAATTATCCGTCAGCTCCAGGTTGAGGGTGCCGCCGGCATCGATCGCGTCGCCTTGCAGCAGAGATTGGTTTTGCAGCACCAGATTAAGGGCGCCGGTGTCGATCTTGAGGTCGCCGACAATCTGACTGCCGTCGACACTCAGCGTATCGACCGAAGTGGTTTGCATGCCATTGGCCGCCAGCGCACCGATGGCGAGACCCCCGGTGCCGGCCCCGAGTTGCGTGGCCCCGCTCAACGCGACAGTATTGCTGCCCGCGCCCAGGTCGAGCGCATCGCCGCTTTGTGCGCTGATTTGGCTGTCGCTGACGGTCACGGTTGAACCGTTGGTGGCGTATAAGCCCGCGCCCGATCCGGTATTCGTCACGTTGCTGCCGTTCTGGATGGCGGCCGTGCTGCCATTGACATAAAACGTTGCGCTACTGTTTTGCGAACTTCCCGTGCTGCTATCGAGTGTCACGTTTGAAGCGGCTTCCACATCGATGGCGCGACCTGTGCCGCTGGTCGTGTCGATTTGGGAGTTGTTGATCGTCGCGCTTGAACCGGCATCCGTCGTATAAACGCCGGTGCCCGTACCGGTATTGGTCACGCTACTCCTGCCGGTGATCCTGATCCCGGCCCCGCCCTCAACGTCAACTGTCTCGCCGCTATTCGCCGTCGCGCTGCTGGCATCGAAGCTGACGTTTGAGTCATTATTCACATACACAGCCGAAAGCCCACCCGTATTGCTCACCGTGCTGCCGTTCTGAATTGTCGCGGTCGCGCCTCCGTTGACCTCAAACGTCGTCAGGCCATTGGCGGATTGTGCCGTGCTGTGGTCGAGCGTTACCTGTGCGTCGGCGTCATCGTCGATGGCAATACCCGTGCTGGTTGCGGTGCCGATTTGAGAGTTATCCTCAATCATCACGCTTGTCGCGCTTGAGCCGGCGGCGGAGACAAATACTGCGTCGCCAAAGCCCGTCGTGTTCACCGTGCTACCAGCTAGCGTCACGCTTGAGCCTGCCGTCACAGACACCGCCGCACCCATGCCCGTATTCGTTACCGTGACATCCGTGCCAGCCAGACTTGTGCCGGTACCGGTCACGGTCAGGATCGCCGCAGAATCACTCGCACTCAGGTTCGTGCTGTCCAAGGTATGCGCTGCCCCGTCGCTCACGGTACATGGTGCTGTGGCGCAGACCTGATCCGCATACACGGTCTGCATGCTGCTGATGATCACCCCCGCCAGCATCAAGCGGATACAAATGGTTTTTAACGGCGCGGCAGGATACCTGCTTACCTGGAAGGCCTGGGTTGTGGTGCGGTTCATGGGGCGAGTTACCGATGGTTGGAAAGACCCGCACGATACTTTTGCTCACGTCGCGCACTGTTAATCAGTCTGTAAATAAGATCGATTAACGCAGCTATCTCGAAATGCATGTATATGAGATGGCTCGAATCTGTGGCAGTCCTATTTTTTCTGCTTCATAGCGTGTCATTTTCGTCCATTGCTAACGTGTCGTCGCGGACGAGATGACACATGCATCAGATATCGACATCGCAGAAACGAGATACAAGGAGTGGCGCAATGGCTAAACCCAAGCAATATGAAGGATCGTCGCTCGACGGTTTGCTCAAGGAGATGGGCGATTATGAGGAAATAACGGCGCGCGCACTTAAGCGCGTGCTCGCGGAACAACTCACCGATTGCATGGCGGCGAATCAATCAATTGATGAAAATCCATAAATCGCACACCGGCTTTCATCGCGGCGACACCCTGACCTTAAGTCCCGAACTGCTGCTGACCGTCCCAGAGCACACAGAAATCGGGATTGGTCTTATTTTTCCCATCCCATAGCTCACCATTCGCGCCCACTGCTAACGTGATCCCACTTACTGCTCTTCGGTAAATGCGATGCGTTTTGCGCTCCCCGTGCCTTGGCCCATCAGCGGCTTTGCCGGTTGCCGTCGCCACGCACCGCGACTCAACCCGGCACGCGGTTTATCCGTCTGCCGCCTCGTCCGCGATGCCGAGCCGCTGTATCAGGCCGCTGTGTCAAGTCGCTGTATCAAGCCACCTTGTCCAGTGACCGGCTCCCCATCGGCGGCAGTCTTGCTCTCACGGCCTCCATCGATTCGGTGGAGCGTGCAAAAGGAATTTTGAGATGAACCAAGGAAATCGAATACTCTCAGTCGCACTCTGTACCACCTTGTGCCTGAGCACGTTGGCCGGTTGCAAACACAATGATGTCAGCGCAACCGCACCGGTGGTCGCCGCGTCGAGCTCCATCAGCGCGTCCACGCCCACAGCATCCGTTGCCGCGATTCCGCTCGCGGCGTCGGCCCCCGCCGCCTACGTCCTGCCCGACGCCAACCAACTGTATGAACTGGTGGCGCCGATTGCCTTGTTCCCCGATAAACTCGTGGCACAAGTGTTGGCGGCCTCGGCTTATCCCGAGCAAATCAGCGCGGCCGATGCCTGGCTGACGCAACATCCCGAACTCAAAGGCTCCGGCCTGCTGCAGGCAGTCGACCAGCAGCCGTGGGACGCCAGCATCAAATCCTTGACCGGCTTTCGCAGCGTGCTGGGGCAAATGGCAAGCAATGCTTCATGGACCAGTACGCTCGGCGAAGCTTATGCCAACGATCCGACCGACGTGATGAATGCCATTCAAGTGATGCGCCAGCGCGCCAGCGCCAATGGCGCGCTGAAAAGCGATGGGCGGCAGCGCGTCAGCACCGAGCCGCGCGCCTACGTCCCCCCGGCTTCAGGCGATGCCTCGACCAGCACGGCGCAGGGCTCATTGATCGTGCCGCCGCCGCAAACCATCGTGATCGAACCGGCGCAAGCGGGCGTGGTGTATGTCCCGGTGTATAACCCGACCGTGGTGTATGGCATGCCGCTGCCGCTGTATCCGGGCTATATCTATGCACCGCCGCCGTATAACGCGGTGGCGACCGGACTGATTTCGTTCGGCGTCGGCGTAGTGGTCGGCGCGGCACTGGAAAATCATTACAACTGGGGCTGGAGCGCCTGGGGTGCCCATTGGGGTCCCGGTTATGCGGGCGGCTGGGTCGGTCATGGCCCGGGCATCGGTTATCACCATGCGCCTTACGTATCGCACTCGACCACCATCATCAACCACGGCACCATCGTCAACCACACCACTCACGTGAACGGTGCGGGATGGAATCGCCCCAACTTCGGGCATAACGTCGACCGCCATCTCATCAACACCGGTCCGGCTCACGGATCCACTTGGGGCAACCTGCGCAACGGTGCGAATCTGCGCCCGGATTTTCATCAGCCGCTGCCGACTCGCCCGCTCGATCAACGGCCCGCTTCGACGCAGATGCACGAGCCGGTGGCCAGACCCGCGAACGCAACCGGTTATCCATCGCATGCGGCGGCCATCCAAGCCAATCACCCCAACTTCCAACCCGGTCTCGCCCGGCCCGCGGCCTCGACCCCGCATACAGCAACAGCGGCGCCGGCCTTGGCGTCCATGCGCACGGCACCGTTCACCAATCGCGGTGAAGGCGAAAGCAGATTAGGGGGGTTTGGCTTTCACGGACGGCGTTAACCGTTACAGCTCAACTACAGCGTTCGCCGGACGGAGGACGCAGAGGTAGAACGAAGGGCGGCGTCAGCACAGACGCCGCCCTTCGCCAAAATGGATGCAGCCTTTCGGTGCACGTCATGGCCCGGGTACACCATGGGTCCTGCATCAACAATAGCGATTAGACCGGCATCCCGGCAACCTCAGGCAAAACCATCGCACGAAGTGCGCGAGTCGACTTATGAACCACCGCATCGCACTGCGAAAAACGGCTTTCCACGCCCATTCTGCTGAAATATTCGAGCATAAAATCAACAAAGGCGCGCACTTTCACGGCCAGATTCTTGCGGCTTGCGTAGGCGATATTAAAATTGAGCGACGGCAATTCGACCGTGTGCAGCAATTGCACCAGTTCGCCCGAGGCGATTTTGCCGCACACCAGATAGTCGGGCAAAACAGCAATGCCCAACCCTTCGAGCGTGAAGCGGTAGATCATTTCGAGGTTATTGACCACGATCTGTTTTTCGACGCAACGCAACGCGTCCTTGATCGGCTCAAGCAAGCGCTGGGGCGTGCTTACACCGTCGCCCGAGTGGGCCAGAAAGACGTGATGCTCCAGATCGGCCAAGCTTGCCGGCAAACCGCGCCGCGTGAGATAGTCGGGCGCCGCTACCAGGCGCAACGGGCTGGTGGTGAAACGCCGCATCACCAGGGTGTTGCTGTAGTGGTCGCCGTCCGGGATGACGGCGACGTCGAAGCGCCGCTCGACCAGGTTGACTGGGTCGTTGGATAAGGTGATGTGGGGCACCACCAAGGGACACCTTTCGGCAAAAGCCGTCAACACCGGGCTTAAATGCCGCAGCCCGAAGGCTACCGGTGTGGCGATACGCAAGATGCCGCCAGGTTCGCGCTGCTGCGCGGTGATCATGTTTTCGGCGTCGTCGAGATCGGCCACGATGCTGCGGGCACGCTCCAGGAAGATCTGCCCTGAATCCGTCAACGACACGCGGCGCGTGGTCCGTTGCAATAAACGCACGCCCAGTCGTGTTTCCAGAGCGGCCACCGCGCGCGTGGCCATGGCGGGCGAAATGTCGAGGTTGTCTGCCGCATGGGTAAAGCTCGATACTTCCGCCACTTTGACAAACACCCGCATTGATTCGAGATGGTCCAAGATCCTGACTCCGATACGACGCAAGGCGGAGCGTGCTCCGGGTGCGTCTATGAATTCAAGGATAGTACCGAGGTAGGACGATGCTCTCGCCCGCGCATCCCAAAAATCAGACTGCATCCTGCCCGTCTGGCGGACTCAGACTCTGGCCGGCAGGTGATGCGAGCGCACGATTACGGTACGCGCCGCATAACTGGCCACGCCGCAAAACACCACCACCATGCCCATTGCGCGCGGCGAGCCGCTGACGTCCTGCAGCGCTCCCACGGCCAGACTGGACAATGCGCCCAGCGCGAATTGAGTGGAACCGAACAGCGCGGCGGCGGCGCCTGCATTGTTGGGGTAACGCTGCATCATGTCGGTGGTGCAGTCGGCCGCCAACAAGCCCACCACACTCACCACCAAAAACAAGGTGGCCACCACCGCCGCCAGTCCGCCCCAGCCGGTCAGGCAGACCAAACCGACCGCCAGCGACGCCACCGAGCCGACCGTGGCCGCGCTGGAAATCATGCGTATTGTGCCGATCCGATGGACCATCCGGGTATTGATAAAATTGCCGCCCATGATGCCGAGAATATTCAGGCCGAACAGAAAACCGTAATGCTGCGGCGCCACCTGGAAATAATTGATGTACACAAACGGCGTCGCGGTAATGTAGGCAAACATCCCGGCAAAGGCCATCCCGCCGCATAAGGTATGGCCCCAGACCACCGGGTCCACCAGCATATGGCGATAAGCATTAAAGGAAGAGCGCAGCGCCGACTTGGCGCGTTTTTCCAGCGGCCAGGTCTCGCGCACGCGATAAATAATTGCCAAGCAGCAAATCAAGCCGTAACCGGTGAGCACCGCAAACACCAGGCGCCAGCTTCCCAACAACAGCAACTGCCCGCCGATCAGCGGCGCCAGCAACGGTCCGCACGAGGTGACGATGGCCAACAAGGACAGCACCTTGGCCGCCTGATGCGGTGCATGGGTATCGCGCACAATCGCTCGCGCCAGCACCGAGGCCGCCCCGGCACCCAGCGCCTGGATAAAACGCACGGTCACCAGTTCACCGACACTGAAGGCCAGCGCACAAGCCAGGCTGGCGAGCACGTACAACACCACGCCGCCCAGCAATACCGGGCGCCGTCCATAAGCGTCCGACAGCGGCCCGTAAAGCAGCATGCCGAGCGAAAACCCGATCATAAAACTGGTCAGCGTGACCTGAGCCGCACTCGCGCTCACCTGAAAAGCCTGGGTAATGGCGGGCAGGCTGGGCAAATACATGTCGATGGAAATCGGGCCGCAGGCGGCGAGCGCGCCCAGCAGGAGAATCAGGCGCCAATCTGAACGACCGGAGTGGGCGGCGTCGGTCGTGAGGGAAGAGGACATCGTTTTATAGGGCCCACATGGCTATTGATTAGCCAAAAGCACTATTCTATCGGACTAAGCGCGATCCTGGCAGACTAGCGCTGCGGCAATTCCATGACACTTTCGAACGATTTTCGGACCGTTCCCAGGGTGTTGCGGACGATTTTAGGGTTGGTCCACTGTTTGATCTTGTTGCCATGCGGCTATTCCCTGATTTACCCTGTTGTCCTTTATGTCGATTCGTTGAGCAATGACCGCCTTTTTACTGATCTGGAGCCCACGCAAGTGGCCCTGGCCCGATTTACCTGAGGTTTGTGAGGCTTTCGTGCGCAGCCGGGAACAACAGCAGGTGGTTATCGACAATTGGGGCTGCGGTTTTTCGCGCAGCCTGATGGCGGGCGACCGGGTGTTTATTCACCGGGTCGCCAAAGAACCCAAGGGCTTGTTCGCTTCCGGCTGGGTCACCCGTGCGCCCTACGAAGTGCCCGACGTCAACCGCAAACGCGGTTATCGGCTGTGTATCGATTTTAGCTACGACTGGCTGGTCGACGCTCATCGCGAAGTGGTGATTACCCGCGACGAATTACGCGTCCACCCATTTTCGGTACAGACCTGGGATGCGCAAACTTCAGGCAATGTGATCAAGCCGATGGTGGAAGGCCCGCTGGAAAAACTCTGGGCCGAACGCACCGGCGGCCGGCGCGCGCCGCCGGCGGTGGTGATTCCGGGGCCGGCCGCCAAGGCCGCACAAAAACAAGGCTAACGCCCGGTCCCTGTATCAGCGCTTATTTGGCGCTTATAACAAGACTTCCAGTCCCTTGCGGTCCACCAGGTCAAGCAGCTTCAGCGACGGCCCGTTGGGCCGCTTCTGCCCCTGCTCCCATTTCTGCACCGTCGATATACTGGTGTTCAAGTAGGCCGCAAAGACGGCTTGGCTGGCTTGGCTGCGCTGGCGCAAGCGCTTGATCTGGGTGGCGCTGTATTCCTTGATCGGCGGCAGGCACAAGGCATCGAATTCGCGCAAGGTAACGGCATCCATCAGACCCGCCTGATGTAAATCTCGCGCAGTTTCATGTATCGCGTTTAGCAGCTTACTCATGTTTTTTCACCTCATATAACTTGCCGACGTGCAAGGCTTGCGCCAGTTCCTCGTCGTCATAGCCCAGGAACTCCGCCACCAATCGTTTCAAGCTGAGTAATTCCAGGTCGCTGACGTCAGCCCGCTCGTTTTTCGCGAAACCAAACACGAAACACGCCCGATCTCCGACCTGAAAAGCCAGCAGAACGCGCAATCCCGCGCTCTTGCCGCGCCCGGCAATGCCGACACGTTTTTTAAAAATCTGGCCGCCCAGATTGGCGTCTATCAAGCCGGCGCACATTTCCGCCACGGCAGCTATCAGGGCCGCATCGATTAAACCTTCTTTATCTGCTCAACGCGTAAACCATCTGGTTTTGAAGACTCGCATACGCCCCCTGATATCGTACATAAAACATAGCACTTAGTGCGATGAATAATGGTGTTGCCCATGTCGACGACCCGGCTCAGCGCCACATTACTGCGCCAATCAAAACGGCACACCCTGGCCGATCGGCATCATCCGTCCCCGGCGGATCGTCTGCCAACCGCGCCGCCACCGCCCAAGACCAGGCGACCAGGCCGTTCGACACTGTCCCAATGGCCGGGTCGCCATCCCTGCCCTCACGCGGGCCGGGACTGTCCGGTACAATTCACCCACTCGGTGCAATCGGCCCCACGCCTTGCTGACCAGCAATCGCATGCGCCCCGGCCGGCACCTTCCCCATTTTCAGCAGGAAGATTTGATGTCCAAAAACCAGGCTTTATTCGAACGCGCGCAAAAAACCATTCCCGGCGGGGTCAATTCCCCGGTGCGCGCCTTCCGTTCTGTCGGCGGCACGCCGCGCTTCATCACGCGCGCTGAAGGTCCGTATTTCTGGGACGCTGATGGCCAGCGGTATATCGATTACATCGGTTCCTGGGGTCCGATGATCGTCGGTCACGTCCATCCGGCGGTACTCGACGCGGTACAAAGCGCCCTCGGTTCGGGTTTCAGCTTCGGCGCACCGACCGAAGGCGAAATCGTGCTCGCCGAAGAAATTTGCAAGCTGATGCCGTCCATTGAGCAGGTACGCATGGTCTCCAGCGGCACCGAAGCCACCATGAGCGCCTTGCGCCTGGCACGCGGTTATACCGGCCGCAGCCGCATCATCAAGTTCGAAGGGTGTTACCACGGCCACGCCGACAGCCTGCTGGTGAAGGCCGGGTCCGGCCTGCTGACTTTCGGCAACCCGACTTCGGCCGGGGTGCCGCCCGAAGTGGCGCAGTTCACCACGGTGCTGGAATATAACAACGTAGCCGCGCTGACCGAGGCGTTTGCCGCGCTGGGCGACGAGATTGCCGCCATCATCGTCGAGCCGGTGGCCGGTAATATGAACCTGATCAAAGCCACACCCGAATTCCTCCAAGCCATGCGCGATTTATGCACGCAATATGGCGCGGTCCTGATCTTCGATGAAGTGATGTGCGGTTTCCGGGTCGCGCTGGGCGGCGCCCAGGCGCTGTTCAACATCACCCCCGACCTGACCTGCCTGGGCAAGATTATCGGCGGCGGCATGCCGGCCGCGGCCTTCGGCGGCCGGCGCGAGATCATGGCGCATCTGGCGCCGCTGGGCGGGGTGTATCAGGCGGGAACGTTATCCGGCAATCCGATTGCGGTCGCCGCCGGCTTGGCCACCTTGCGCCTGATCCAGGAACCGGGTTTCCATGAACGGCTGGGCAACCAAACCGCGCGCCTGGTGCAGGGTTTGATGGACGCGGCAGTCGCGGTCGGCGTGCCGTTCAGCGCGGACAGCGTGGGCGGTATGTTCGGGCTGTATTTTGCGCCCCAGGTGCCGGGCAGCTTCGCCGAAGTATCGCAGTGCGATATTGCGCGCTTTAATACTTTTTTCCACGGCATGCTCGACAATGGCGTGTATTTTGCGCCGTCGGCCTATGAAGCCGGTTTTGTGTCGAGCGCCCATAGCGACGAGATCATTGCGGAAACCGTGCAAATTGCACGGCGCGTATTTGGCAAATTGGCGGATTAGTATGGCAAGCGCCCGCTTCAGGCGCTCGGCTTCCGGTAATCGCTTTTCAACAGCCCGCTTGAGCCAAGCGCTTCAAGCGTGGCGAGCGCCCGCGGCAAGCGGCTTGCCGCATAGTGTTTACGGATAACGATGTTCTCTGACACCGATTTCACCTACATGCAACGGGCCCTGACGCTTGCCGCGCTGGGTCTGTACACCACCACCCCCAACCCGCGGGTCGGCTGCGTGCTGGTCAAGGACGACCATATTATCGGCGAAGGTTACACCCAACCGGCCGGACAAGATCACGCCGAAGTGCGGGCCCTGAAAGACGCCCGGTCGCGCGGCCGCGACCCGCGCGGCGCCACCGCCTATGTTTCGCTCGAACCGTGCAGCCATTTCGGCCGCACCCCGCCCTGCGCCAACGCCCTGATCGAAGCCAAATTGGGCCGCGTGATCGCCGCCATGGAAGACCCCAACCCCGGCGTTTCGGGGCGTGGTCTGGCCATGTTGCGCCAAGCCGGGATCGACGTGCGCTGCGGCCTGCTCGAAAAAGAAGCGCGGGAAATGAACCTGGGTTTTGTCTCGCGCATGACGCGCGGCCGTCCCTGGGTGCGCATGAAAATCGCCGCCAGTCTCGATAGCCGCACGGCACTGCCCAGCGGCGAAAGCCAGTGGATCACCGGCGCCGCGGCCCGAGCCGACGGTCATGCCTGGCGCGCACGGGCCTGCGCGGTGCTGACCGGCATCGGCACAGTGCGCGAGGACAACCCGCAAATGACCGTCAGAGCCGTCGAAACCCCGCGCCAGCCGTGGCGGATACTGGTCGACAGCAAACTGGGCGTGGCACTGGACGCCCGCATCCTGCAAGGCGAGCCGATCTTGATCGTATGCGCCGCCATCGACCCGGTGCTGGAGGACAAAGCCGAAGCACTGCGTGCGCACGGCGCGGAAATCATCGCCCTGCCCAACCCTGACGGCAAAGTCGACCTGCCCGCGCTGATGCAATTACTCGGGCAACGCGGCATCAATGAATTACACGTCGAAGCCGGTTACAAGCTAAATGGCTCGCTGATCCGCGAAGGCTGTGTCGACGAAGTATTGGCCTATCTGGCACCGACCCTGCTGGGCGCGGGCCCCGGCATGTTCGGCGTCGAGCCGCCCGCCACCTTGGCGGAACGCACGCTATTGAATTTTCATGCGGTGGACCGGATCGGCGACGACATCCGGATTCTGGCGCGCTTCGGCAGCGCCCCGGTAGCGGCGGTAACACCGGCGTAAGCGGCACTCCGCCGAAGCTCGCCGCACGAACCGCGCCGAGTCGGTATCGGTCCGTTCGTCCGATTTACGGTACAGCAAAAAAACTGCTCCGGCGCGGGATACACCATAAGACCGAGTACAAGACACCTCATACAATCTCATAAAATATTTAAGGATTTCACGATGTTTACCGGCATAGTCGCGGCAGTCGGCCGCATTGAAAGCATCACCCCGCAAAGCCAGGACGCCGACGCAGGCGTGCGCCTCACGGTCGCCGCCGGCGCTTTGGCAATGGACGACGTGGCATTGGGCGACAGCATCTCGATCCAAGGCGCCTGCATGACGGTCACCACCCATGATGGCGACCATTTCACCGTCGACGTCTCGCGCGAAAGCCTGAACAAAACCGCCGGACTCGACCGCACCGGCGAAGTCAACCTGGAAAAAGCCTTACGCGCCCACGACCGGCTCGGCGGCCATATCGTCTCAGGCCATGTCGACGGCCTCGGCCACGTCACCCATTTCGCCCCCATCGGCGAATCATGGGAACTGCGCGTGCTGGCGCCGCGCGAAATCGGGCGTTACCTGGCCTATAAAGGCTCGATCACGGTCAACGGCGTGAGCCTGACGGTCAATACCGTAAGCGATTTGGCCGAGGGTTGCGAGTTTTCGATCAACCTGATTCCGCACACAGTGAATGTCACCACCTTGAAGAATTTGCGGGTAGGCGACCCGGTCAATCTGGAGATCGATTTGATTGCGCGGTATGTGGAGCGGATGTTATCGACGTCTACTGACATGCATAACTCTTTGAAATAACTGGGTTTTTGGTGGACTTACTGTCTAGTGGAAGGCGGCGTACCGAATATCGCCATGTACGTCATCAGAATAGCACCCGTCCGCGCCATGCACCCTGAATCACATAAAAGACGTTGCACATCATACGGCAATGCCGTATGATTTTGCTATGTATACCATCGTGGAAACGCCGACTTTCAGGGCCGACGCCGCAGCGATCTGGAATGAAAGCGAACGTGGGGAATTTTGCGCGTGGCTTGCCTGTAATCCGCAAGCAGGCAATGTGATTCCAGGCTCTGGCGGCTGCCGGAAAGTTCGGTGGGCTCGCGCTGGTGCAGGCAAACGCGGCGGGGTGCGGGTAATCTACTTCAATCGGCTTGCCAACGGCGAAATCTGGTTGCTGGTGATTTACACCAAATCAGTTCAAGAGAACATCCCAGCCCATATTCTGAAATCGATCAAACAGGAGATCGAAGATGACTTTGAAGACTAAAGCGCTGACGGGCGATGAACTGGGCGCAAAACTGCTGCAATCAGTTCGCGAAATGAAAGCGGGCAAGGCTGCGCGGGTAACGAAGGTTGAGGTTTCGCCGATCGTTCATGCGCGCAACCTCTCCGGCTTGTCGCAAACGCAGTTCGCCGCGTTGCTTGGCGTATCGGTGCGCACTCTGCAGGATTGGGAACAAGGCCGACGCGAGCCGACCGGCGCGGCGCGCACCCTGATCCGGATAGCTACTCAGCACCCGGAAGCACTGCGCGACCTGGAAGCGGCATAACAAACCAAACATTCCCGGCACGGAAAAAAATGAGCCGTCTTTTAGGTCTGCAGGGAGAACTGTCTTTCCATGTCTACCAACGTCTCACTACAGACACTGTCACGCGCCGGTATTTTTGACGGTATACCAACCACTTTTAGCAACACACACCTTATGGGGCAAGGCGTTCCGAGCCGACTCAACATAATTGCGCGATGTGGAGCGGATGTTAGCTACATCTACTGATGGTTATAACCCTTTGAAATAAATGGGTTTTTGTGGATCGACTGCCGACCGGCGTCTATTGGAATCCACTAAAGGGCGAGATGAACAGAAGAAAGCGGCTGACCTTTTGGGGCGCTGATGAAAACGACGACAGTCTGCCGCGCGCTGTCATGGACGGTCGAAAGACCGTCACCGCCGACACGGTCGAGGATTATTACAAACCGTATGGCGAGTACGGCGATGGCAGTTACGTACCGGGCGACATCATCGAAGTCTACGATTGGAAGCAGCGGCTTCGTTGCATCATTAAGGCCGTTAAGGTTTACACGATCGAGTTCGGGAACATTCCGGAAGAAGTCTGGCGTGGCGAAACATTTTCCAGCGCAGAGGAATTCCAGGAATGCCATATTCGTTGCATGCCGCACGTGGAGCTACACGACCATTTCGAATTGGTAACGCTGCATTTCGAATTGGTCGAGGTGATCGCGCGCGAAGTCAATGACTGACGCTCCTAGCTCATGTTGTGCCAAGACAAATGGCGTGCAGACATACCAAACGGGGACAGGTTGACCCGTCCCCGATTCACCCGATTCACAATCGGCAGACGAACGCCAGATAGCCCGCCATCGATCGTTCTTCCGTCGCCCGGCACTTTAATTTACCTTTCGCCCCGCTTCGTCAACCATGACTATCGCCCTCGAATCACCCGATCAACCAGACGTGATCGCCCTGATTGCCGATTTGGACGCCTATCAGGACGCGCTGTACCCACCAGAGAGCAGGCATGCCCTGGACCTCACGTCGTTGAAACAGCCCAATGTCTTGTTTGCCGTTGCGCGGGACAATGAGGGTCATGCAATCGGCTGTGGGGCGATAGTCCTCTGCCCTGAATACGGCGAACTCAAACGCATGTATGTTAGCCCTCGCGGCCGAGGGCAAGGCGTCGCCAAGGCACTCCTGGCTCTACTTGAGTCACGAGCAATAGGCGCTGGCTGTAACTTGCTCAAGCTTGAAACCGGACCATACCAACCTGAGGCGCTGGCTTTGTATGCCTCAGCCGGCTATGAGCGCCGGGGACCGTTTGGCGATTACACGAACGACCCGCTGAGTGTGTTCATGCAAAAACACGTAGCGGCCCGAGACGTGGCTTCGTGCGGAAACACGATAGATGCCAGAAAGGTCCGTTTGTAAGCATACTAGGGCGAACTCAATCCTGTTGAGTATCAAAGTTGTCTCAACCTCGTGCCGTCGTCCCGGGAGAGCGTCTCGTTTCGTGGGCAAGACGGCATCGATAGAATGCTGCCGACGGTCGCCATGATGTTGCACAAACCTCTGCCACGAAATGGCAATTTACAGCCTTTAAAAGAACAACTGGCCGATTACGACAATTTTCGACATCGTACTTGGATCGCGAGTGATGTTAAATGTGGCGTTAATAACGGCGTTTCTATTTACTATTGGGGCGGTGGGAACTGCGCTGGGTGCGAACGCTTTGCTGAATATCGATTTTCCAACGAAGGTGCGCTCCTGAAGTCCTACTTGCGTCCCTTTCGAGAAAGCGATCGGCAGTGACCGGCAAGCACCGTTGGGAGGTAATGCGGCCAGATAATCCCTGCTCGGTGAAGCCGCGCAGGCGCCTATCTTCGGACCCGCAGCGAGCGAATCCCAGTGAACCAGGTCGCCAAAGCCGATGGATCGAGCCGCCGCATCAAACTCAATCGACACAGATCCGCAACGCAACCATCAAGCAGTGCCGTTGCACTATGAAACGGTAAAATAGGAGGCGCTCGGCTTACCCCGCCGCCCTCCAAAGACTACTCAACATGAGAAACATCGACGCCGCAGGAACAATTCCGACGGCTCCTCTGTTCCTCTCATGTGCATCCCAGGCAAATTAGGACTGGTTTTTCTGTTGAAGCAGCAGTAGTTGTTCCGCGAACGAGGCTGAGGTCGGTGTATCTGCGCTGACTATTGGTGTTGCATAAGGACTGAGCGTTACGCCAGTGACCGCGTTGCTCTCATTGAGGCCAACGGGGTTGAATGAACTACCCGGCGCCCGCGCCGGCGCACCGAGGGTCTTCGCACCGGAGCCTGTCGGCAGGTTTCCGGAAAGGGTTCCTACGGCTACAAGAGGAATAGGACCGATGCTCATCTCAAATCTCCCGATTTAGGTGGTACACGCGAAATAAAGCAAATCCAGTGTCAAGCTCCGACGCGACCTCATATTCTTGAACATCGGGCTGGTGCGGGCCAGGTGTTTAGTCCCAGCATCTAATGGAGCGAAACGAGAATGAACTTTTGGGGCTCTATTGTCAAGGTCCCGCAGATAAGTTTGTTAGAGCAAAGCGGTAATGTCCGGCCGGGGATGCGGTTCATTCTTTCGACCTGACCATTCGTCCAGGGATGCTTGACTTTGGTCAGTCGATATTCGATGCCGTTCTCCGCACGTACGACTGAAGATGTGTTCCACAACGGCTTTTCTGGCAATCGGGCGAAGCTGAGCAAGGCTCTCGTGTCACCATGACAAAACCGTTCGTTTTTCCAGCGGTACGATACGCACACGTGTCATCACGACCTGGTAGAGCCCGTCAAATCCGTAAGCCTCACCTGGGGAACGACAACTGTCTGGGTGAAGTGACTCGCTATCCTATAGGTCGTCAGGGTAAGCGGCCGGATAGCGGCGCCGCTCGTCGCAGGAAAGTCCATCACGAACTGGCCGGGGTCGGTCAAAGCCTTGGTATTGAGGCCCCACTGCGTAGATGTCATCGAACAACTTGTTTGCGGCGCGCCGATCGAAGCGCCGGCGAGGTCGAGCACCGTTGCCGAGATGCAATTTGAGCTATCCGTGGCCGGAATACAATAGAGGTCGACGACCTGGGCTTTGTCGGGATTGAGCCGTGTTTCGCATATACCGAAACCGGCAACCTTCTGCGGGACGCCCAAGGGCAGCGTGGCCTTAGTGGTTGCGGCTGGGGCATAGGCGCTCAGTTGATAGGTCAGAGACAAGCGCCCCGGCGCGTTCTTGAGTTTCGCGAATACGTCTCGCGGCAGATTGACCGCTTGATAGTTCGGATTGTGGCCATTGCTTGCACCGTCGAAGGTATTACCTAGGATACTGATGACCTGATGAGGCGGATTGCTCGACGGGAGCAATATGGTGCCGCGATATAACGGCTTGCCGTCGCCACTGGCGATACTCACGTCGACGTGATTGATAGTGACTATACGGTCCGGGTCGACCACCACCTTAAGCGGAACGAAGATGAAGGAGAGCATGTACTGCGAGGCCTTGCCGATCACTTTCGCATTGGGCTGGTCATCGAACGACAGGCGGATCGGGCCGGTCGCCGCCACTTTGCCATCATCAACCATGTGTTGGATCTGGTAGCCGGTTGTCCTAGGCATGAACATCACTGCAACCGCACAAATTGTCGCCACGGCGAAGACACGACGCGAAATTGCCGTGTTCCGGCGGCCGTATTGCAGGCCAAGGACGAGTGCCGCCGCAATGACAAGGATAGTCTGGAACGCCAGTTGGACAGGCCAGCTGCTGAGGGCAGCCGTCTGGTAATTGATGGTTGAGCTGCCGACAATCCATGTTAGAAAGATCACGAAAATGATGCCTGCGGCCTGGCGCCAGCTAGCCGTGATCGTGCCGACGGCTAATGCGGGCAGACCGACACCGATGAATGTGACGAGCGCTGCATAGGCCGCCGCGCCGATCGCCGGCAGCGCATCCAGCCTATGCATCAGGCCGACGCCAAGGTCGAAAACAAAAGTCGGCAATAAGGTCACGAAGGCGGCGAAAACAATTTTATCTAGCGCGAGGTCGCTTCGACGGATCGGCCGAATCAGCCAGTCGTCATTGCTCGACACAAGGGGGTCGCTCTGTACGGCCACAATGACGGCGATGCCAGCCGCCACAGCGAACGCCAGATCGATGAGCGCCTTTAACGACAGCAATTGCAGTGGATCGGCAAAAATTCCCATTTGCAGGATCGTCCAGACCGCCACGACTTTAAGCGCGATCACCGCTGCTACGTACGGCCAATGCAGTCTCAGATCCTTTTTCAAAATATGTAGCCACATATCATCGCCCCGTCATTTGCTCAGCCCGCGCGAACGCGGTAAATATCGACCTTAAGTCCATCGGCTCGGCCTGAACAAATTTGACGTCGCCGAATACGGCGGCGATTTCAGATGCCAGCCGATCTTCAGCGAATGCCGTATGCACAAAACTTAGAACATTGCCCGAGGTGCCGGGATCGACCCACGCTCCGGGCCAAGTATCGGGAACGCGGGCCGTCGATTGCAACGTGACGCGAATCAAGCGGACGCGTGCGTTCAAGACCTCGATCGATTCTTCGAACAGCAGGCGACCCTGGTTAAGAAAACCGATGTCGCTAACGAAACCCCCGATTTCGTTCAGTTCGTGCGATGAGATGAAGATAGTGAGGTCTTCAGCATGGCTCAACACGCTTTCGATCAGGTCGTCGCGTACCAGCGGGTCTAGGCCGCTGAACGGCTCATCGAGCACCAGCAACTTTGGTTTGAAGGCCAGTGCGGCAACCAGCGCGAGCTTGATACGCATACCATGCGAAAGGGCGCGGATTTTACGCTCCAGTGGCAGCTTGAACCGCCTCAACATGGTCTTTTCGAGCGTTTCGTCCCAATTCGAATAGAACGGCCTCAGGTAATCGAGATAGGCACCCACGGCCATTTGCCCAGGAAGCACCTGGCTCTCCGAAACGTAGCCGATCTGGCTAAAGTGGTGGCTTGTAAGTTCACGCGATGGCGTCCCCATCAGGGTGAGCTCACCCCGCGTCGGCGCCAGGATGTTCACTATCATCTTGATCGTGGTCGTCTTGCCGGCGCCATTGGCGCCAAGCAGCGCATAGACGCTCCCCTCCGCGACCGAAAAACTCAGGCCACTGAGCGCCTCATACGAGCCGAAGCGCTTCTCGATATTCCGGGCCTCAATCATCATTTTGCATTCCCCTCGCTATGTCGATCCGGTTCCAACGCTCAATGATGGCGCCGAGCAATTCCGCCTGCGTCAAGCCGACGCGACGCGCGCCAACCACCAGTGCCTCGACTTCGTGCCCCAGTAACTGTGCCTTTTCGCCCGGGCGCGCCTGGGGTGGCTCACAGACGATTGTCCCAATCCCCGGCCGCGCCTCCAGCCAGCCTTCGTGGACCAGGTGCTGGATGATCTTGTGGGCCGTGTTTGGGTGAATTTTCAGGTCCGCCGCCAGCGCCCTGACCGACGGAAACTCCTGCCCCGGCAGGTAGTCGCCGCTGATGAAGGCGCGCTTGGCAGCAAAGACCACGGCGTCGAATATCGACTGACCCGATTGCGGTTTGTAATCGAATGGTGTCATACTCATAATGTGACACGCAGTACACCAAGATGTCAACGAGGATTCATCTTTGTCATGGGATGTCGTTTTGGTCTGCTCACAGAGGGCGACGAGACAGTGGGCCACGAGGCGGTCGAGTCTGCCGGCGCCCACGATCGATGCGTCAGAACAATCCGAAGGACGGATGGGGGACTCACTGAGAATTGCATCGGCCCGGGCTGCGCTCCAAGAACTCGCGGGTCTTTTAAGCACGCGGGACAGCG
>Ga0302313_10000509_pt1 | contig 35000 bp, 27 predicted proteins | sample III_Palsa_N2_2_FD_200454 | JGI IMG/M metagenome (GOLD analysis project Ga0302313, IMG submission 200454) | Peat permafrost microbial communities from Stordalen Mire near Abisko, Sweden - III_Palsa_N2_2 | ecosystem: Environmental > Terrestrial > Soil > Palsa > Peat permafrost | place: Sweden...
CGTCGACGGTGGCGTGCGAGGCGGGGAGGCGAGAGCCCCCGGCGGGCATGTTGAGGGAGACGGCACCGGAGCCGTCGATCTCGTGGTGGAAGTCAATGAGGCCGATTTCGCCTTCCTCGCAGGGCTCGAGGAGGACGGCGCCGGCGCCGTCGCCGAAGATGATGCAGGTGGCGCGGTCGGTGTAGTCGATGATGGAGCTCATGACGTCGGAGCCGATGACGAGGACTTTTTTGTGGGCTCCAGATTCGACGAGCTTTGCGCCCACTTGGAGGGCGTAGGGGAAGCCGGAGCAGGCGGCGGAGAGATCGAATCCCCAGGCGTGGGGGGCGCCGAGCTTGTTCTGCACGAGGCACGCGGTGGCTGGAAAGGCCATGTCCGGGGTGACGGTGGCGATGATGATGGCTTCGACTTCGGAGGCTTCTATGCCGCGCTTGGCGAGACAGATCTTTGCTGCTTCGGTGGCGAGATCGCTGGTGGCGACACCTTTGTCGACGAGATGACGCTCACGGATGCCCGTACGTTCCTGAATCCATTGATCATTGGTGGCGACCATCTTTTCGAGGTCTGCGTTGGTGAGCAGGCGGGGTGGGACGTAGGAGCCTACGGATGAGATTTTGGCGCGGACGGGGTTCCGGGGCTTCAGGGTGAGACTCAAACTTCGACCTCCAAGACTAAAAACGTGGCAGAAAGAATCTTACCTCTAACTTACCGCGCGGTCTGTTAAGCGCAGCACTTTTGGCGCCGGTGTTGTGGATAAGGGATTTAGGGGGTTAGTGTACCGGGTTTCCCTACTGCGCACCTATCGACCCGTTACCGTTGCTTCCTTCCGGACCTGGCGGGGTTGGCGGGAATAGATCGCGTAGGACCCGGCACATAAGGCAGTTTACCATGCTGCGCGAGGTGGGTTTCGGCGGGTGAAGCTGGCTTTTAGCTCTTAGCTTTTAGCTTCTAGCTCAAAGGCAAAGGCGCTTCTCGTTGTGGCTCGGAGATAGAAGGCGCAGCGGAGAATTCAGGGGAGGGTACGAGAAAGGTGTTGACAACTATCTTTGAGATATATATCTTTCAGTCACATTATGAGTCTTGAAAAGACATCTACGGTTGAGTCACTACTGGGGTTACTGAGTCTTGGGCCGATGTCGGGCTATGAGATGCGGCAGATGATGGAGCGGTCGACGGCTAACTTCTGGACGGAGAGTTATGGGCAGATTTACCCGGCGCTAAAGCGGATGGTGAAGGATGGGCTGGCGACGGTGGAGGAGCAGAGCAAGGATGGGCGGGCGAAGAAGGTCTACAAAATTACGGGCGAGGGGGAGCGGCGGCTGAGGGCGTGGCTGGGGGTGGAGGCCAGGCCGCAAGTTCGTCGGAATGAGCTGCTGCTGAAGGTGTTTTTTGGGGACCAGGCGCTGCGTGGAGCGATTGCGGAGCAGGTGGTGGCAGAGCGGGAGCGGTGCGAGGCGGAGCTGGAGAAGTTTGAGGCGACGGTGCTGCGGATGGAGATGGAGCATGCGCGGCATCCCGCGATGCCGTATTGGCGGATGGCGGCGCGGTGTGGGATAGCGCATGCGAAGGCGACCATTGCGTGGTGCGATGAGACGTTTGCGGAGTTGGAGAAGAGAGGGTTGGTTAGTAAGGCGAAGTTTTACTAGTTGTCAGTTCTTAGTTCTCAGTTGTCAGGAAAGGCGAGAACGAGCAACCGCAAGGGCAAGGGCAATAGGTCAGTCGTTCGCCCTTCGGGCTTCACTCTTGCCTTCGGCAGAGCGGTGTTGGATTTGGGTCGAGCAGATGAGACCCGAGGTTGAAGCCTTGGGGTACCTAGAGGCAAGAGCAGAAGCAGATTCCAGAGGGAGTGACAGAAGGAAATGTAAGGGCAAAGGCAAAGGCAGGAGCGATCGAGGAGGTTGCTATGAGTGGTGATCCGGTTTGGATGAAGGCTTTGCTGACTGTGCATGTGGCTTGCGGGTTTGGATCGTTTCTGTTGGCGCCGGTGGCGTTGTCTACGGCTAAGGGTGGGAAGCAGCATATGCGGTGGGGGATGGTTTATCTGTGGTGCATGGGGGGCGTTGCGGTTACGGCGCTGCCGATGGCGCTGTATCGGCCGGTGCTGTTTTTGGCGATGGTGGCGGTGTTTAGTTTCTATGCGGCGTTCTCGGGGTATCGGGTGCTGAAACTGAAGGATTTGGCGCGGGGTGGGAGCGCGAAGCCTGTGGATTGGATTGCGGGCGTGCTGACGTTTGCGTCGAGTTTGCTGCTGGCGCTGCTGGGGGCGTTTGATTCGAAGGCGATCCAGGGGTTTGGGATTGTGGCGATTGTGTTTGGGTTGATCGGGATGCGGCTGTCGTTTGTGCAGATGCTTAGCTTTGTGCGGAAGCCAAAGGAGAAGATGTTCTGGTGGTATACGCACCTGGGGAATTTTATTGGCAGCTATATCGCAGCGTGGACGGCGTTTAGCGTGGTGACGCTGCCGGTGGTGTTTGGGAATCATGTGTGGCTATGGCTTTGGCCTACGGCGGTGGGGATTCCGGCGATTGTGTTGACGACTGCTTATTACAAGCGGAAGTTTGCGCCGAAGGTGAAGACGCCGGGAGTGGTGGCGGCGTGACGGCAGCTTTTAGCTTCTAGTTTTTGAATGGTGGGGGGCGCGGGAGATTTCTGTTCGCACCCGTCCGCAGAGGCGCGTACGGATGGGGCACCCGCGAAGGGCGTTGACGCTAAGGGCGCGAAGTTGGCGAAGTTTCGCGACGTGGAACGGATGCGGGGGCTGGGCATCTTTTGCCAGGCGAGGGGACGGATCGGGTGGGGATTGCGTCTAACGGTGGGTGGGTGAACGAAGGACCACGATGCTGGACAAGGTCGCGAGGGTAAGGATCGCGGCGGGAGGAAATCTATTGAGACGAATGATGTATTGGACCGTTGCACTGGGTGGGGTTCTTTCCCTCGGTATGAACGTTGCTGCCGTGGCGCAGGGCGAGGCTGCTCAACCGCAGGCGAGTAATCAGACACAGGCTCCGCAGCAGGGAAGTCCGCAGCAGGGAGCTCCGCAACCACCGACAACACAGCAGCAGATGGCGCGTATCACGCAGATGCTGAGCTTGACGGATGCACAGCAGCAGCAGGTGTATCCATTGCTGCAGCAGGCGCAGGCGAAGATGCAGGCGCTGGTTGCGGATACTGCGACCCCGATAGCGGATCGGCAAGCGCAGGCGGCGGAGGTTCGCCAGAATCTGCGTACGCAGATTGCGGCCGTGCTGACGCCGGAGCAGAAGCAGAAGCTGGATTCGATGACGCACCACGGGCCGGGTGGGCCGGGTACGTCTCCATCACAACCACAGTCGCAGCCGCCATCGCAGCCACAGAGGTAAGGTGTGGATGAGCGCAGAACGTTGAATTAGAGAGAAGGGCCGCGGGGAACTGCGGCCCTTCGTTTGTGTGGAGGCGTGAGGCGTTTAGTTGGTGGGGGTGGCGTCTGGTTGGGGGGCGGGGGAAGGTTTACGGGGGTGGAGGTGAAGATCCTGCGAGGTGCGGACTAACTTCCAGATGGCGAAGGCTAGCGAGAGCAGGATGCTGGTCCAGATGATGATGAGGATGGTGGTGGCCCACTTGTCAGAGAAGTGCGACCAGAGGCGGAGGAAGGCGCGGCCGTAGCGGACGCCGATCCAGACGGCGATGCAGTGGCGGATGAGTCGGCTGATGGTGAAGGCCCACATAAACTTTTTGCGCGACATGTGCACGGCACCGGCGGCGAGGACGAAGGGCGAGAGCGGCATGGGCGGAGGGAGAAGCGCGGGTAGCGAGACGGAGAGGATGGCGTGGTCTTCCATCCAGTCGGTCATGCGGCCGAGGATGCGTTTGGGGACGTGCGTCTCGAGAAAGGCCATGCCGCCGGCCTGACCTACGGCGTGGGAGAAGAGGCCTCCGATAGCGGAGCCGAGAGTGGCGAGGGCGACGAGGAGGACGACGTTGGAGTGCGCGGCGGCGAAGACGATGAGGAGTATGTCGGTGACGCCGGGGATGGGGAGGGGGACGAAAGAGCTGTCGACTGCAGAGATGGGGAGCAGGCCGATGAGGCCGAGGTGGCGGAAGAAGTGGAGGACGCCGTGATGGGCGTGCGCGGGGGCCGCTGCCTGTAGGGCGAGGATGGCGGCCGCTGGTGTGAAGGAGATGCCCATCTGCTGATATGACGTTAGCGGGTGGGAAGGTGTTTCGGGGAAACTTTTTTACGCTGATAAACTTGAAGGTCTATGCGCAACTTGTCAGGGAATCAGATTCGTGAAGACTTTTTGAGGTTTTTTGAGGGTAAGGGACATCGGCGGGTGCATTCGTCTTCGCTGGTGCCGGCCAACGATCCGACGCTGCTGTTTACCAATGCAGGGATGAATCAGTTTAAGGATGTGTTTTTGGGGGCGGAGACGCGGGAGTATTCTCGGGCGGCTTCTTCGCAGAAATGCGTAAGAGCTGGTGGGAAGCACAATGATCTGGAGAACGTTGGGTTTACGCGGCGGCACCATACGTTCTTCGAGATGCTGGGGAATTTTTCGTTTGGGGATTATTTCAAGAAGGATGCGATTGCGTTTGCGTGGGAGCTGCTCACGTCTCCGGATTGGTTTGGGATTGATAAGGATCGGCTGTACGTGACGGTGTTTGAGGGGTCTGAGACCGTTCCGAGAGACGACGAGGCCGAGCGGTTGTGGATTGAGACGGGCGTGCCGAAGGAGAGAATTTTCGGGATGCCGGGGAAAGACAACTTCTGGCAGATGGGCGATACGGGGCCTTGTGGGCCTTGCTCTGAGATTTTTTATGACCTGGGGTTGGCGGCTTCGGAGACCGGCGAAGATAGGCCGTTTCCGGAAGACGATCAGAGGTATGTCGAGATTTGGAATTTGGTGTTTATGCAGTTCGATCGGTCGAGCGATGGAGTGTTGACTCCGCTGCCGAAGCCGAGCATCGATACGGGGATGGGGTTGGAGAGAGTGGCGGCGGTGTTGCAGGGGAAGCTGTCGAACTATGAGAGCGATTTGTTTACTCCGCTGATTAAGAGGGCTGTGGAGCTTACGGGCTTCGCCCGTACCCACCTTAGCAACGATGAAACCGTTGCGAAGATGGGGCACCCGGATTCTGCGTGGATTGAGGAGTTGGCGGTTAGCGATGAGAAGGGGGCGGCTTCGCTGAGGATTATTGCAGACCATGCTCGGGCTAGTACGTTTTTGATTTCGGATGGGGTGACGCCGGCGAATGAGGGGCGGGGGTATGTGCTGCGGAAGATTTTGCGGCGTGGGATTCGGCATGGGCGGCTGCTGGGGCAGGAGAAGCCGTTTATGCATGAGATGGTGTGGGCGGTGCGGGATGAGATGGTCGCGGCTTATCCGGAGTTGAAGGAGAGCGCGGAGAGAGTTGCGAAGGTGGTGCTGGCGGAGGAGGAGCAGTTTGCTCGGGTGATGGATGTCGGTTCTGGGAAGTTAGACGCGCTGATCGAAGAGCACAGAGACGCTCAGCGGCTGCGATTTAGCAATTTTGTTCACGGACTTGCGCAAAAGCATCACTTGCCTCTAGAGGCTTTCCATAGCCAGCCGACTCCTCATAAGACGGGCTCACAAGGTCCTTTTATTGATCGGCTCCTCGAAAGTGCGACTATCGGAAATATTGAGAGGCAGTTGTCTAAAGATGATGCTTCAACGGCGATTGGGTACTTGCGCGAAATTCAGGGACTCGCGATTCCCGGAGCTAAGTCGTTTCACTTGTACGAGACATTTGGGTTGCCGAAGGATTTCATAGCCGACGCAATTCGCGATGCGGGATATGCCTTCGACGAAGAAGGTTTTGAGCGGGCGAAGGAAGAGGAGCAGGCGAGGGCGCGGGCTTCTTGGAAGGGTGGGTCGTCGAAGTCGGCGGCGCCGGTTTATCGGGAGTTGGAGAAGACGGAGTTTGAGGGGTATACCGCGCTGCGTACTGATGGCGCTAAGGTGATTGCGCTGGTTAAGGATGGTGTCGGGGTGCAGGTGTTGCGGGCAGGTGACGTCGGCGAAGTGGTGCTGGATGCTACTAGTTTTTATGCGGACTCGGGTGGACAGGTGGGGGATGTTGGGTGGTTGTATTCCGCGGATCATAACTCCGTTGTGGCGGATGTGTTGGGTTGTAAGAAGCCGGTGCAGGGGGTGTTTGCGCACCAGGTGGTGGTGAAGCAGACGATTGCTGTCGGCGACACCGTGGATGCGGTGGTGGATGGTGCGGTGCGGGCGGCGGTGATGCGGAATCATACCGGGACGCATTTGTTGCATGCGGCGTTGCGACAAGTTTTAGGGACGCATGTGAAGCAGGCTGGGTCGTTGAATGACCGGTCGCGGTTGCGGTTTGACTTCTCGCATTTTGCTGGCGTGGCCGAGGAGGAGTTGGCGGAGATTGAGTCGATTGTGAATGCGCAGGTGCTCGCGAATACTCCTGTGGTGACGCTGGTGGATGTGCCGATTGATGTGGCCGTGCATGAGTTGGGCGCTATGGCGCTGTTTGGCGAGAAGTATGGCGATAAGGTTCGGGTGGTGAAGATTGGGGAGTTCTCTACTGAGCTTTGCGGTGGAACGCATACGGCGGCGACGGGCGAGATTGGGTTGGTGAAGCTGATGGGTGAGGGCGCGGTGGCTAGTGGCGTGCGGCGTGTGGAGGCGGTGACTGGGATGGGTTCGCTGGGAGTGTTTCGGCGGGATGCGGATGTGGCGAAGGTTGCCGGGTTGTTTGTTGGCGGCGGAGATGTGAGTGGGGAGGCGCTGCGGGCTCGCGTCGCTTCGCAGGAAGAGGAGATGAAGAAGTTGCGGCGGGAGTTGGAGGGGCTGCGGATGAAGTCGGCTTCGGCGGCTACCGCGGACGCTGCGGGGAATGCTGTCGAGGTGAAGGGGGTTAAGGTGCTGGCGCAGAGAGTGGATGCGCTGGATAAATCGCAGATGCGGAATTTGGTGGATGAGCTGCGCGGGAAGTTGGGGTCGGGAGTTGTGGTGCTTGGGGCCGCGGCGGAGGGGCGCGTGTCGTTGATTGTTGGGGTGAGTAAGGATCTTACTTCGCGGGTGCAGGCGGGGAAGATTGTTGGCGCGATTGCGGCGAAGGTTGGGGGCAAGGGTGGTGGGCGGCCGGATTTGGCGGAGGCTGGCGGGACGGATGTTGTGGGGTTGGATGCGGCGCTGGCTTCGGCGAAGGATGTGGTGGGGGAGTTGTTGGGGTAGGGAGGACGCTTTTCGTGGAGAATGATCTGAGTAAGTGGCCACAGCTGCAATTGGACGACAAGGAGCTGCAAAAGCAGCTAGAGGCTTTATTGACGGCAAGAGTCGTGGGCGATCCATACGACCGAAGCGGAGAGTTAGCCGGCAATTTGCGGACTCTGCCGAGAGGTTTGCGCTCGATGGGCGCAACGCATTGGTTGGATATTAGCCTTACACTCGACAGCGTCACGTGGCACTTCGGAAACTTTGGCGAGCCGGGATTGGTGGCGGTTACGGAAGAGGGGCTTCGGGATTTGGAACTTTTCGAGCTTGCTGATTGTTTCCATGAAGCGGCTGAGCTGATGATGCCGTTGGAGAAGACACGGGGCACTAAAGGGATCAACGAGATGTTGGAGGAGGCAGGGGTTGTAGAACGCGCTGACGAGCTGAATCGTCGAGCTTGGGAGCTAGCGCCAGATGGAGTCGACGACTCTGTGATTTACAACGCCTGGATCAAATTCACACGAGCTCACCCTGAACAGGTCTTTGGTGAGTAAGTCGGTCTGAGATTGGGAAGTTGAGGGTATTCGCGGGGGTACCTTTGGTGGATTCACAGGGTGGGGGTGAGGGGGGGAACCTACACTTAAGTTGGTATGGGTCTCCTTAATCAGGGTGGGGTGGGTCGGGGCTGCGGCTGGTTCAGCGCGGTGGCTTGGGTGGGGTTGTGCTGCGGGGGATTGACCGGCTTTCCAATGCGAGCGGAACCTGCGGGTGGGATGCGGGCGGAGACTCCGGGCGATGTGGCGGCGAAGCCTGGGGTAGGGTGGGGTGCGGCGGTTGTGGCTCGTGCGGATTTCGAGGCGGAGCCGAAGGGGGCGCATACGCGCGTGGAGTATGCGCGGGTGATGAATTCGTTTCGCGCGATCTATCATGCTGATCCGGATAATGCTCATGCGGCTGAGGCCGTGGCGCAGGTGGCGGAGTTGCTGGCCGAACAGGGACGCGAGTTTGGCGATAAGAAGAATGTCCATGATGCGGCTGGGCAGTATGAGTATTTGGCGAAGGCTTATCCGGGGGACAGGCTGGCTCCTGAGGCGCTGGTGAAGGCGCTGGGGTTGCTTGGGGCGGCGGATGCGGATGAGGCGCAGAGGGTGAGGGCGCAGCTGGTGCAGGATTATCCGCGGGAGGCAAGGAAGGCTGGGGTGGAGGTTGCGGGTGGGGATCGGTCCGTAGGGGTAGGGCGCGGGTCCGAGTCCGAGAATCCGGACTCGGGGCACCCGGCGATCGATGGGGTACCCGGCGGTGTGGCTGATTCATCGAACTCGAAGAAGAGAGAGGTGGGGCAACCAGCAACTGGCGAGTCCCACCTTAGCAACGATACGACCGTTGCGAAGATGGGGCACCCGGGATCGAGCAATCCCACTCATGACGATGAGACCGTCATGAATGGGGCACCCGGAGGTGTGGCTCGTCGGAATCAGAATGCGGTGGAAGATGCTTCGCTCGCGCATGTTGCTCCGGTGGTGCGGGAGGATGTGGGGTTGGGGCGGAGCTCGCCGGATGCGGGTGCGAAGCCGACGGGGCCGCTGGCAGTGGTGACGGGGATTCGGCATTGGTCGACGGCTAGTTATACGCGGGTGGCGATTGATTTGAATGTGGCTCCGGGAGAAGAGATTAAGTATGAGGCGGCGCGGGTGGAGAATCCTGACCGCATCTTTTTTGATTTGGGGCATGCGCGGTTGGCGCCGGAGCTTGCGGGCAAGAGCTTTAATGTGACCGATGATGGATTTTTGACGCGGGTGCGGGCGGCGCAGTTCTCGGGTGAGGTGACGCGGGTGGTGCTGGATGTGCATCACGTGACGGAGTACTCGGCGTTTTTGTTGCCGAATCCGCTGCGGCTGATTATTGATATTCATGGGGGGCAAGAACAGGAAGTAGGAAGTAGGAAGCAGGAAGTAGCTGGTGCGGCGGCGGTGCCTGCCGCGATGGATGCGCCGGTGGTGAATGCGGAGGTTGCTGCGGTGGGGACGGCTCCGGTGGTGAGTGGGAAGCGCGGTGGCGGGCCGGCGGTGTCGAGTTTGCCGCCGATGCCGGTGACGGATGGGAGTGCGAGTTTTGGGTTGCCGGCTCGGAGTACGGATCGGGTGGGCGATGGGAAGAGTGTAGCGCCGCCGCGGGTGGTGATTGCGTCGAAGCCTACGATGGCGAGGCCGGTGCCGAATACCGTGACGAAGAACGCGGTGGATACGAGCAGTGAGGTTGCCGAGGTGAGCAGGCAGCCGGGGATGGTGGAGGCTACGCGCAAGCCGACGTCGAAGCCGATTGCTGAGACTAGTGGGGATGCGGCGGCGAGTGGGGATCATTATGTGCCGCGGTCGCGGAGGAGTTCTTCCCACCTTAGCGACGATAATGCTGTCGCGAAGATGGGGCACCCAGATGCTTCGGTGAAGGGTGAGCCGGCTGCGGCGGCGCCTCCTACGGCGGATGGTGAGACGTCGTTGATGCGGGCGTTGGGGTTGAAGATTGGGCGGATTGTGATTGATGCCGGGCATGGTGGGCATGACTCGGGGACACTGGGCGCGGGCGGGATTGAGGAGAAGGATGTGGTGCTGGATGTGGCGCTGAGGCTGGGTAAGCTGCTGCATGATCGGCTGGGCGCGGAGGTGGTGTATACGCGCGATGACGATACGTTTGTGCCGTTGGAGACGCGGACGGCGATTGCCAATAAGGCGCAGGCGGATTTGTTTATCAGCGTGCATGCGAACAGCTCGCAGGATGTGTCGGTGAAGGGCGTGGAGGTGTATTACCTGAACTTCGCGAGCGATCCGGAGGCGATGACGGTGGCTAGCCGTGAGAACGCCGTGTCGACTGAGAGCGTGCATGAGTTGAGCGATTTGGTGAAGAAGATCGCGCTGAAAGACAAGATTGATGAATCGAAAGAGCTGGCTGCGGATGTGGATGCGTCGCTGTATGCGGGGCTGCGGAAGGGGAATCCTGAGCTGCGGAATCGCGGGGTGAAGAAGGCTCCGTTTGTGGTGCTGATTGGGGCGAATATGCCGTCGATTTTGGCAGAGATTAGTTTCGTGACGAATCCGGACACGGCGGAGAAGCTGGAGACGCCGGAGTATCGCGAGCGCGTGGCGGAGAGTTTGTATAAGGGGATTGCGGTGTATGCGCAGGGGATCAATGGGGGAAGGGCGCGGGTGGTGGAGCAGGCGGCGCGGTAGTTTGTGTGGAGGCTGCTAGCTTCTGGCAAAGGCAAGAGCCAATACAGGGGGTCTCTCCGCTACGCGCTGCACGCTTCGGTCGAGATGACGGTTTTGTGGGTGGAGAAGAACGGGCGCTTCGCGTTAGAAGCGGGTTCCTCCCCTTCGGCTTCGCTTAGGGTCGGAATGACAGCCAGAAAACGAAAGCCAGGGCAAAGGCGAGGGCGAAAGCACGGGCGAAGAAGAAGCAGATTCCCAGAGGGAATGACAGAAAGAAAAACAAAGGCAAAGACAAACGCAATGGCGAGGCAGCGGCGGGGAGGGGGATGCTACCGTTTAGGGTGTTGGTGTAGTCTTTCGCTTGTATGAGGTTGGTTTTCGGGACAAGACGGTGTGTGGCGCTGGCGGTGATGGTGGCTGGGCTGGCGGTGGGCGCAGGAGTGAGTTGGGCGCAGGGGTCGGTGTCGTTGATGGAGCCGGCGGCGCCGCTGTTGCCGGCGAAGTTTGGGGATTGGACGCGTGTGGACGCGGCGGCCGGGGCGACAACAGGATCGACTGCGGGAGCGACTCCCGAAGCTGCGTTGCTGGGTGTGAATCCGCATGTGCTGGGTGAGTGTGGTGAGATTCGGTCGAAGGCGGCCGACTACACACGCGGTGGACGTACCGTGCATGTTGAGGCGGTGCAGTTTGGCGATCGGACGGGGGCGTATAGCGCGTTTACCCTGGCGGAGCAGCCGGGGATGAGGGTGGGCGGGGACCTGGTGACGTACGATGCCGTGGGTGGAAATGCGGTGTTATTCATGAGGGGCAAGTCGGTGGTGCTGGCGGAGTTTCAGGGCGCGGCGACGGCGCAGGATGTGGCGGGGCTTCGGCCGCTGTTGGAGGTGATGCCCAAGGCCTTCGGGAACACAGGGGCGGTGCCGATTCTGCCGACATTGACGCCGGCGAATGGACTGGTGGGGGGAAGTTTGCGGTATGCGCTGGGGCCGGTGAGCTATGCGGTGGGGGGCGGGGTGCTGCAGGCTGCGTCGTTGAACTGGAAGATGGAGCCGGAGGCGGTGACGGCTAAGTATGACGATGCGCGGGGGCAAGAGACCCTGACGATGCTGATGTATCCGACGCCGACGCTGGCGCAGGAGGCGGCGAAGACGGTTCAGGGTGAGGTGCCGGAGCTGAAGAGCGGCGGGGCGCGGCTGCGGCAGGAGGGGACGTTGGTTCTCCTGGCGACGGGCAGCTTTGCGGGGGATGCGGCGCAGCAGATGATTTCAGGGATCCATTTGAGCCAGATGACGTTCAACCAGGATGCTCATCCGGCGTTCAAGGTGGTGGCGGCACAGACGTTTACGCTGCTGGAAAACATTACGATCCTGTCGGGCGTGCTGGGGGCGGCTGCGGTGCTGTTGGGATTGTTCCTGGGGTTCGGGCGGGCGTGGTTTCGGGTGCTACGCGGGAAGCCGGCGGCCGTGGAGGCGGAGTTTTTGAGCCTGCACCTGGCTCCGCAAAATAAGCCGGCGGTGTTTCGGGGGCCGGACTCGGCTGAGGGAGCTTAGAAGGGTTTCGGGTTGAGCCGAAGGGGTTTGGGGGGCGGTTCCGGGGATGGAAGGGTGATTTTTGGAGCTTTGTGGAAGGCACCCGGAAAAACCAGTGAAAACCGGAGCGAGTGGGAGATAAATCGTCTAAGTTGTTGATTTTGATAGAGATGATAAAAGCTGGAAAACTTTCTTGACAGCACCGGAGGTCGAACATAGTCTTGCACTCAGAGAGTTTCGATGGCTTTGCCTCCGTTGGAACTGCCTCCCATAGAAAAGGGTCGCCCTGTTGCCGGGCGGCCCTTTTGCGTTGTGGATAACAGGATAGAAACTTTGGTAAGTGAGGTGTGTGCGTCGAGGTGCGCGTGCGGGAGAGCGTGGTGAGTGGGTGGGAATTTTGCGGATGAAGTGATTGCCGATAGAATGACGAAGGAGTCGCCGACGTAGCTCAGTTGGTAGAGCAGCTGATTCGTAATCAGCAGGTCAACGGTTCAAGTCCGTTCGTCGGCTCCATAGAATCTGCGAGTTTATTCATTCGACGTGATCGTTAGAGCGAGTGTGCAAGAGTGTGGCCATGTATGGGTCGCACTTTTCTTTTTTGTGGCGCAGGTGGACGGGCTAGTGGCGACGGAGAATTGCCTGTGCTGGAGTTTGCGGGTAAGCTTACGCAACAAAGGGTTGGGAAAGATGAGGAGAGATATGAAGCGTATTGAAATCGCATTTGCGGCGTTCGGTTTGATGGTTTCATCCACGCTGTGCCTGGCGCAGGCACCTGCTGCGGCTCCTGCACCTGCTGCGCCGCTTGGGCCTGCGGCTGAAGTGCAGGCTGCGTATAACCGGTTGAAGCCGAATGTTTTGAAGGCGGCGGAGAAGATGTCGGAGGCGGATTTTCAGTACAAGCCGACGGCGGATATACGGACGTTTGCACGGATTGTGAATCATGTGACCGAGGCGCAGTTTCATGTGTGCTCGGCGCTGAATGGGACGACGGTGGATCCGAAGGCGGTGCCGAGCGATACGGCGGATAAGGCGACCGTGCTTGCCGGGCTGACGGCTTCGTTTGCTGCTTGCGATAAGGCTTATGCCGCGCTAACCGATGCGACGATCACTGAGGTGATTACGCTGGGGCCGGTGAAGCGTTCGCGCATTGGGTTGGCGTGGGGGAACGTGTCGCATGACAACGAACAGTATGCGGAGCTGTCGACGTATTTGCGATTGAAGGGGCTGGTGCCTCCTACGGCCGAGAAGTAGGTTGAGCTAGCCGAGCGTGGGCATGGTGGTGTCTACTCCGGCGCGGATGCCGGTGGGCCAGCGGGCGGTGACGGTTTTTAAGCGGGTGTAGAAGCGGACGCCTTCGGGGCCGTAGATGGCGTGGTCGCCGAAGAGGGAACGCTTCCATCCACCGAACGAGTGGAAGGCCATGGGGACCGGGATGGGGACGTTGATGCCGACCATGCCGGATTGTACGCGGCGGGTGAAGTCGCGGGCTGTGTCGCCGTCGCGAGTGAAGATGCTGGTGCCGTTGCCGAACTCGTGGTCGTTGATGAGTTGGAGAGCGGTCTCGAAGTTGCTGGCGCGGACTACGCCTAGGACGGGTCCGAAGATCTCTTCCTTGTAGATACGCATGGTGGGCTTGACGTGGTCGAAGAGGGTGGCGCCCAGGAAGAAGCCTTCGCCTTTGGGGAGCGCGGTGGTGCGGCCGTCGACTACGAGGTCGGCTCCTTCTTCGGTGCCAAACTGGATGTAGCTGGTGACTTTGTCTAGGTGGGATCTGGTGATGAGGGGGCCTAGGTCGGACTCGCCGTTGGGTGCGTTCTCGGCACCGTCGCCTACGCGAAGGTCGGCGATGCGGGAGGTCAGTTTGGTGATGAGGGCGTCGGCGGTGTGGGCGCCTACGGTTACAGCTACGGAGATGGCCATGCAGCGCTCGCCGGCTGAGCCGTATGCGGCTCCTACCAGGGCATCGGCTGCCTGGTCGAGGTCGGCGTCGGGCATGACGATCATGTGATTTTTTGCGCCGCCTAAAGCCTGGACGCGTTTGCCGGTGGCGGTGCCGGTGCGGTAGACGTATTCGGCGATGGGGGTTGAGCCTACGAAGCTTACGGCGGCGATGCCGGGGTGAGTGAGGATGGCGTCGACTGCGACCTTGTCGCCGTGGACTAAGTTGAAGACGCCGTCGGGGAGGCCGGCTTCCTTGAGCATTTCCGCTAAAAGGTTTGCCGAGCTGGGGTCTCGCTCCGAAGGCTTGAGGACGAAGGTGTTGCCGCAGGCGAGAGCGATGGGGAACATCCACATGGGGACCATGGCGGGGAAGTTGAAGGGCGTGATGCCGGCGACGACGCCGAGGGGTTGGCGCATGGAGTAGCTGTCGACACCGGAACCTACTTGTTCGGTGAGTTCTCCTTTGAGGAGGTGGGGGATGCCGGTGGCGAACTCGATGACTTCGAGGCCGCGGGTGGCTTCGCCGCGGGCGTCGGAGAAGACTTTGCCGTGCTCGCGATTGATGAGGGCGGCGACTTCGTCGAGGCGGCGCTCGAAGATTTCGCGGAAACGGAAGAGGACGCGGGCGCGGCGGAGAGGCGGCTGGGCGGACCAGTCGGGGAAGGCGGCTGCGGCGGCTGCGACGGCGGCGTCGACTTCGGCGGCGGTGGCTAGCGGGACTCGGGATTGGATGCGGCCGGTGGCGGGGTGGTAGACGTCGGCGAAACGCGCGGAGGTGCCAGGGGTGGGGGTGTTGTTGATCCAGTGGTTGAGCTCGGTGATGACGGGGGTGGTGGCGGTGGGGGGCGTTGCGGTTGCGGACATGTGTCGCTCTCCTTCGGGGAGGAAAGAACCATGTTAACAAATTGAGTGGGTGGCGTTCGTTTCTCGAGGAAGCCGGCCGTCGGGGCTCATCCGAACGTCGATGAGGGCAGTGGCGGTTTAGCGCCACGGTAGCGTAAGTCAGTGCTGCTTGTTCACGAAGGAGGCGACTTGCTGGAGCGCACTGGCGCCACGGTCTTGTCAGTGGTGTCGTATTCGTTCTCGTCTCCGGTCTTTGCGGTTTGAAATAGATGGTTAAGTGACGGCAGTTCGACTACTTCCACATTTTCGTTTCCACCTGCACGTAGCGCCGCGACGATCCCAGATAGAGTTGGTATTGCTTGGTGTCAATGCTTTTCGGTGGGTTTGATACTTCCAATGGCATGACTGCTCAGGGCAGCGAGATGCGATAGAGATTGCGGTGCGCTGTTGTGTTCACGTAGGCGTAGTGTGAAAGGTCCTTGCCGGGGACGAGCGCGGCGCGGCTGATTGATTGGGCACCAGGCACTACACTCGGTTCAGCCCGCGACGCAATGCCTTCGGGAGGAAACTTCGGCAGAGTTTCTCCTGGACCAACCGGAATAGCCAGGCTTCGCCCTGGAGTGGTTTGCGACGATTCTTCGACTGGAACAAAAAGGAATCTCCCGCTCGACGACCATACCGGGAGGCAGTAGCTTACGCATATGCGGAGCGGGGCTCCGCCATCGAGCGGAATCGCCACGTTCCTGGGAATGATGCGGTTGCCATCAGGATAAGGAGCGATCGCCATCAGCCACTTTCGCCCTGGCGAGATTCCTTGCACTTCGATGATTGGGTAAGGAAGGACATTCGACCGCCCAGAGCCATCCTGATTCATCTGTTCCAGATAATTGGCGTTTCCCTCTGAAAGACGAAACAGGATCTGTCCGTGTGAGCCGAAGTGTGGCGTTGTCTCGCCGGAATGGCCGATCTGTCGGGCGGGCGAGCTTCGGTCTATCGGCGCAAGCCACAGTTGGGATCTGCCGTCGCTACCCGCACGGGTGTAGACGATCTGTTTGCCATCCGGCGACACATCGTAGTCGATCATTGAAGTTCCCGGGAAGACCGCTTCGCTCTTGCCGGTGTCGAGTGTGAAGCGCCAAAGTTCCGCGTCGGCATCTGCTTTCTGATGGCGCAATAGGTAGTAGAGGGTTTTATCGTCCGCTCCAAATGACGGAGGCGAGGCGTCCGCGACGATTTCTCCTTCGGACGAAAGAGATCGTTCCCCCGCAGCATCGTGCATCCAGATGGAGCTCTCCTGCGCGCCAATCGAGGTGATGACGGAGCGGCCATCCGGCTCTACAGCCAATCCTTCCTCTTCCGAAGGGCCAACGGTTAGCTGCTCCGGTCGGCCCGCAGGAGATCGCTGGCGCCACAGGTGACTCTGTCCTTCGACAGTGGCGATGAAGTACATCCATGTTCCGTCGGGAGACCAAGCCGCGGCAGTGCACGCACCGTTTGGCCCTACCGGTCGTGGAGGGAACGTGCCATCGAGAGAGATAAGTTTGCAGAGCGTCCAGTCTCCCTGTCCGTTCATCTCGACCACAAGAGCTGATTGGTGATCAGGAGAGGCGAACGAGTAATGGGCCATGGCACGTTCGTGCGGGGGGAAATACAGTTCGCGAAAGTTGTCGCCCGTTATGGATTCGGTGACGATTCCAAGATGAAGTCCGGAACGGAATTTGGAGAAAAGATAGTGGTTTGGGTCGAGCCAGGTCAGGCCCGCTGCATTGTTAAGGAGAAGATGCGAGTCGCCGCCTAATACCGAGATGGAATAGGTTGCAAACGCGGCATTTTCCAAAACCGTATAGGCGATCTGCGAGCCGTCTGGTGAGAATGCCAGATCGTATTTCAGCCGAGCGTCATTGGTCAGACGCCTTGCCTCGCCGTCGGGGAGCATCTTGACGTAGATTTCACCGACCGACATAAAAGAGTTGCCTCCGCGGATGAACGCAAGGAAATGACCGTCGGGCGATAAGGCCGGAGTCGTCGCGGAATCAGTGAAATCTGTTAGCTGCGTGTACTTTACGACGGCTGGATGAGGGCGGAAGGAGAAGTGGACTGCGATGCCGATTGCGGCACATATCGCCAGACCTGCCGCCGCAAGCAGGAGCCATCGGGTTCCGGAATTTCCAGTGAGCGAGGCGGGTGTTGAAGGGACCGGACTGACAGGCGGCGGCTGCGGGACCTCCAGGACGCCCTGGGGCTCTCGTGAGCGTGCACCGTTTCTTACCGGAGCGATGAAGCGGTATCCGACGCGGGGGATGGTTTCGATGTAGCGGGGAGAGTCGGCCGAGTCGCTGAGCGCGTCTCGAAGTTTCTGTATCGACTTGTTCAGACCGTGGTCGAAGTCAATGAAGACATCGGAAGGCCAGAGGCGCTGACGGAGTTCTTCACGGGTGACGACCTCGCCGGGGGATTCGATCAGGACAGATAGAAGTTGAAGGGGTTGCTGCGGCAGCCGGATCTTTGTTCCGTTCCTGGTCAGCTGCGCGGCCTTGAGGTCGAGCTCGAAGAGGCCGAAGCTGACCGTCTCCTGGGTTGGCAAAACTGCCATTCCGCACCCCTGTACCCGCGAGAACTGAGTTTAGCACCCGCCGGAGAGAAGTGGATTACCGCTTTTCGCCGTGACGAGCGGGGACAAAATCGCCTAATCGATTGCATCGGCAGGGGATGCGCGGGGAGAAACAAATCGCCGCGCGGGTATTGCTCCGAAACGTGCCGGTGCTGCAGACTGACCCGCGTCGCTTGCCCGGACAGAATCGAAAAGGAGAAACACTATGAATCGAATCATCAGGACCTCGGTATCCTCAACCACCTCGGCCGGCAAGTTGAGGGCTCGGCTCTGCAGCAGCATGGCTCTGTTTGCCGCAATGTGTCTTTTCATTCTTCCAACGTGTGCCAACGCGGCCTGTGGAAGGTTCGGTGCAACCGGCTCAGAGCCCGCGATCAAACTGCCCATGCCTGGGCCAGGCGCTCCTGGCTCACCCTTTGACCCAGCGTACCCGCCGATCGTTGGGCTATGGCATGTGATCTACACCAACAGCGCTGATCAGTCGACCTTCAACGATACGTTTGATACGTGGCACATGGACGGCACAGAGTTCGAAAGTGCCTTTCTAGCGCCGGCTGGCGGCGACATCTGCGTAGGAGTGTGGAAGGAGTCTGGCAGGCGGAGCGTCACTCTTCATCATGTGGGCTGGCTGTTCAATCCAAGCACACCGTTGGCTACGGCGACCAACTACTTCACCGTGGATGCGGAGATTACGGTAGCCGAGGACAACAAGACTTACAGCGGCCACTTCACATTCAAAGTGTGGAACCTGGACGGATCTCCCACAACAACCGAAGTCACGGGCACGATCGCCGCGACACGAATTACGGTTAATTGAAGACCTTCCGCATCTACCGGGATTAACAGCGGGTGCCGGCGTGGTGCATTCACGTCGGCACGGTGGGTGGGTTAGAGGACGGCGAATTGTTTGGGATGGAGTTGCTGGTGGGTGGTGAGGAAGGCCTTCCAAGGGTCGGCGCGGAGGCGGGTGTGGGAGGCGGCTACGTCGTAGACGGAGAGGGATGGGTGGATGTCGCGGGTGAGAGCTGTCCAGGGTAAGGGGAGAGAGATGGTGGCGCCGACGCGGGCGCGGGGGGAGTAGGGGGCGACCGCCGTTGCGCCTCGTTGATTACGCAGGTAGTCGAGGAAGATGCGGCCGACGCGCGAAGACTTGGTCATCTTGGTGAGATAGAGGTCGGGGTTTTGGCGTTCCATGGAGAGGACGAAGTTGTGGGCGGCGGTCTTGAGCTCGGGCCAGGTGAGGGTGGGCTGGATGGGTGCGACGATGTGCAGGCCTTTGCCGCCGGTGAGCTTGAGAAAGCTTTCGATGCCGAGGTTCTTGAGGCGCTGGCGGACTTCGGCGGCGGCTGCGGCGACGGTGAGCCAGGGGAGATCGGCGTCGGGATCGAGATCGAAGATGAGGCGGTCGGGGTGCTCGAGGTCGTCGTTGGTGGAGCCCCAGGGATGGATCTCGAGGACATTCATCTGGGCGAGCGAGATGATGGCGTCGGTGGTGTCGAGGGTGATGTAGGGTTCGGGAGCGGAGGAGGTTTTGTCCTGGATGTCGATGGTCTTGATGCCGGGAGGGAGGTAGTTGTTGACGTGCTTCTGGAAGAAGCAGGGCTTGCCGGCGCCTTGTGGGCAGCGAACGAGCGAGAGGGGGCGGTTGGCGATGTAGGGGAGGATGCGGTCGGCGGCGATGGCGTAGTAGTCGGCGAGCTGCTGCTTGGTGAGGCCGGAGGAGGGGTCGAGGATCTTGTCGGGATGGGTGAGTCCTGCGCGGACGGCGAGGCTGGGAGGGGTGGGCTTCCGAGAGACGGATTTTGCTGGTGCGGATTTTGCAGGGACCGATTTGGTGGGCATGGCGCTAGGGGTCTTCGATCTGGGAGACTTGGGTTTGGTCGCGGGCAGGGCGAAGTGCTGCAGGGTCCCGGTGCGGTGGGCGGCGTGGGTGCGGGGTTTGGTGGGTTTGGCGCTGGAGCGCTTGGGTTGGGGAGCTACGGTGGCGGATTCGCGCACGACTTCGGTGGCGGGTTTGTCTTCACGGAGGCCGAGGAAGGCGGCCTGGCGGACGAGGTTGTCGGAGGTCCAGGTGGCGAAGCGGACCTGGGCGACGAGGGTGGGGTGAACCCAGAAGACGGCGCGGGTGGCGTCGTGGGGGATGCGGTCGAAGGGCGATTCGGGGACGCGGAGTTTGACGAGCTGGGTGAGGAGATCGCGGCGCATCTTCTGGGTGAATCCGGTGCCGGTGCGGCCGGCGTAGATTAGGTGCCGAGGCGTTTTGGGGCCGCGCTTTACGGGAGGATAGTAGCCGAGGAGGAGGGCTCCGACGCGGTCGGGGCCTTCGCTGGAGAGAGTGAAGCCGGCGATGACGAGCTCCTGCTCGTGGAGGCATTTGGACTTGAGCCAGTCGGAGGAGCGGGAGCTCCGATAGGGAGCGTCGGCGCGCTTGGAGATGATGCCTTCGGCGTGCAGGGCGCAGGCTTTGCGGAAGACGGTTTCACCGTTGCCGGGAATGTCTTCAGAGAAGCGGATGGTTTCGTCGTCGGGTGGGAGGAGGGGGGCGAGGAGTTGTTTGCGTTCGCGCAGAGATAGATCGCGGGGATCGTGGCCGTCGATGTGGAGGAGGTCGAAGACGAAATAGGTGAGGGGATGAGTTTCGGCGTTTTGGAAGGAGGCTTGGAGGAGGGCGAAGCTGGAGTTGCCGTCGGTGGCGAGAACGACAACTTCGCCATCGAGGGTGCATTCGCGGACGGGGAGATTGGCGACGGCCTTGGCGACGTCGGGCATGCGATGCGTCCAGTCAATACCTTTGCGGGTGAGGAGTTGGACCTGGTTGCCGGACTTGCGGGCCTGGATGCGATAGCCATCGAGCTTGAGCTCGTGGATCCAGTCGTCGGTGTTGGGGGTGGACTCGGCTTCGAAGGCTAGCTGCGGGGAGATGAAGTCGGGCTGACGCTCGCGGGGGAGATCATTGATGTCGATGGACGGGGTAGGCGGCGGTGCGGGCGCGGATTTCTTTGCGGAGGTAGCCGCGGACTTTTTCGCGGCGGACTTGGGGGCGGGAGCGGACTGAAGGGGATTGCTGCGGTTGGAGTTCCAGACGTGGTCCTGGGCGTGCGCAATCTGATCGATTGATCGGCCGGTGACGGAGGAGTTGGGGCGCTCGTCGGTGATGGCCTGGTCGCTGGGGCCGCGCTCGTACTTGTCGTGCTCCTTGATGAGGAGCCACTGGGGCTTGTCGTTGGGGCCGTGGGCGGCGTGGTTCATGCGGATGAGAGCCCACTTGCCTTTCATCTTGGAGCCATTCATCTCGAATTTGAGGTGACCGGCGCGGAGGCAGGCGTCGACGTTTTCGCTGCCGAGCTGCGGCCACCAGCTGCCCTGATCCCAGATCATGACTGTGCCGCCGCCGTACTGGCCCTGGGGGATGATCCCTTCGAAGCCACCGTACTCGAGGGGATGGTCTTCGACTTCGATGGCGAGGCGGCGCTCCTGTGGGTTGTAGCTGGGGCCCTTGGCGATGGCCCAGCTTTTGAGAACGCCACCCCAGCTGAGGCGGAAGTCGTAATGGAGGTGAGAGGCTGCGTGTTTCTGGATGACGAAGGGAAGGCCGCGCGAGGTGGAGGGCTTGCGCATGGCGAAGGTGTTGGTGTTAGCGCCGGCTCCGGAGGGTTCGTCGGTGGTGCTGAAGTCGCGCATGGAGCGATAGCGTTCGAGTTGCGCATCGACGGCCGAGGAAGCCGCGGTGGAGTGAGGGTCTCGCTTGCGCGTGGTGTTTTTGGCGGCGGTTTTCTTTGTGGCCATGATGGAGTCCTACGCGGTTTTACGCTTTGGAGATGTCCGGGTTGGCTTGGCTTCGTGGCGAGGATGCGACTTGGAAGTGGACTTGATGAGCGTGGGTCCTTTCCGGGAAGCGGACTTGGCCGTGTCGATGCTCTTTGTTGCTGTGCGCTTCGTGTTTGTGCTGCGGGTGTCTGAGGTCTTTGTATCATTGACCGACTTGCGAAGGGCGTCCATGAGGTGAATGACTTTGCCGCGGGTGCGGGGAGCGGGCTCTTCGCGGGGGATAGGAGCGTGCTTGAGCTTGGCGTCGACGAGCTCTTTGACGGCGGCTTCGTAGCCGTCGGTGAACTTGGTGGGGTCGAAGACTGCGGTCTTGCGCTGGATGAGTTCCTTGGCCAGGGAGAGGGAGTCTGCGTTGATGGTGTGAGGCTTGATGGATTCGAAATAGGCAGCAGGGTCGCGGAGTTCGGCTGCATAGCGAAGGGTATAGGCCATGAGGCCGAGGTGCTCGGCGGACTCGGATTTCGGAGATTTTGATTTTGCGGCTTTGGTGGGCTTGGAGGATTTGGTGGATTTTTCAGAGAGGTGTGCGGGAGCGGGGGCGATGGCGATGACGTGCTCTCGGCCTCCGAAGGCGATGCGCGAGAGGGCAATTTTGTTGGTGTCGATAAGCGCCTGACGGATGGTGAGGAAGGCTTCGGTTTGGGTGTCGTCTTCGGGGACGACGAAGTAGGGCTTCTCGAAAAAGGCGGGATCGATGGAATCGATGTCGACGAATTGGGCGACGTCCATGATGCGCTTGGAGGGGACGCGAAGGTGAGCGAGTTCGTCGGGCTCGATGGTGACGTAGCGGCCGTGGGAGTACTCGTAGCCTTTGACGATGTCGGCTTTGTGGACGGGGTCGGCGGCTTCGTCGGGGTCGCGCTCGATGGCGCTGGCGGCGACGTTCTGGTGGCGTACGCGCTCGCCGGTGCGGCGATCGATCTGATGGAAGTGGATGTCGCTGGCGGCTTCGGTGGCGACGAAGAGTTTTACGCCGAAGGAGACGAGGGAGATCTGGATTTTACCGCTCCAGTAGGGACGGGCCATGGGGATTCCTCACACAGGCATGGTTTGCCATGAAGGTGAGAGTGTACGTGATGGGGACTGGGATGTACGAGTGGGGTGACGGGATGGTAATCGAAGGGGCAGTGGGGCGCGGCGGCATCGTTCTAACGACAATTTAACGAATTCCCAACGGCAGCCTTATGCCGGGGTGATTAGCGTTGATGGAGTAGAGGCAATGGCGGTCCTCGCACGCATGTTCACAAAACGGCAAGGACGGAATTCGGGAGAGGCCGGGCGGCAGACGGCGGATAGTGCGAAGTTCGACCGTTCCGCGCCCCCTCGTTACCTGTTCTTTTTCCGAGGGCGACGTCGATCCGTGGGCGCTGCGGGAACGCGTTCAAAGGAGAGTAGTGCGCTCGAATTTTGGTTCCTGCTGGCGGTCGCTGTTGCGCTAATCATTATTGTTGCGCTGATTTGCTTGCGCAGTATGGCGGCCGTTCACTGATCTCGACTTTGCATCCGGCGCTGCGTTTGTGGTTAGCGGTCTAGTGCTGAAAGGACGTTCATCCTATGTTGGCCAACCAAGAATCAGGTGCGGATGGTGATGGATTGAGGGGTTACGAGATCGACGACGTCCTGAAGGATGCGCATCGTTATGCTGATGAACTACGCGAGCGAGATCGCATGGATCAGAGGCGTGGGTGGCTCTGGTTTTCTCTGCTTATCTTTACTGTGGGATCGATCGTGGGGTTTTGGGCGTGGATCAGCCAGTGATGTTTTCCTGCTGGAGGATGGTGGTGTAGGCGGGGAGGGTTAGGAAGGACTCGAAGGCGGGTGCGTCGATTAGGTTGCGGATGAGGGTGGCGGCGAGGTTGTAGGCGGTGATGCGCACGGGAGCAGCGTTTTCGGTTGCGCGCGCTACTTCGGCGTCGAGGAGCTGATTGCAGAGTTCGGCGGTGACGGGCTGACCAGCGTGTTCGTCATCTTGGAGGACGGCGTGGTGGTGGACCCATTGCCATAGTTGAGCGCGGGAGATTTCTGCGGTGGCGGCATCTTCCATGAGGTTGAAGAGCGGGACGCAGCCGATACCGCGCATCCAGGCTTCGAGATAGCCGAGGCCGACGGCGAGGTTGTGCTTGAGGCCGGTGTAGGTGATGGTGCCGGTGGGGATGGCGAGGAGTTCGGCAGGGGTTGCGGTGAAGTCGGGCAGCTGCTTTGCGATCTGGTTGGGCTGCGACATGATGCGGTCGAAGACTTCTTTGGCGACGGGGACGAGGCCGGGGTGCGCGACCCAGGTGCCGTCGTGTCCGTCGGTGGCTTCGCGCTCTTTGTCGGCGCGAACCTGGGCGATGGCGGTGTTGTTGGCTGCGGGGTCGGACTTGATGGGGATGAAGGCGCTCATGCCGCCGATGGCTGGCGCGTTGCGATGGTGGCAGGTCTTGATGGTGAGGCGGGAGTAGGCGCGCATGAAGGGTGAGGTCATCGTGATCTGCGAGCGGTCGGGGAAGAGGAGGGTTTCGTTGGCCGAGAATTTTTTGATGAAGGAGAAGATGTAATCCCAGCGGCCGCAGTTGAGCCCGGCGGAATGGTTGCGGAGTTCGTAGAGGATCTCGTCCATCTCGAAGGTGGCGAGGATGGTTTCGATGAGGACGGTTGCGCGGATGGAGCCTTGGGGGATCTTGAGGAGTTGCTGGGCGCGGACGAAGACGTCGTTCCAGAGACGGGCTTCGAGGTGCGATTCGAGCTTGGGGAGATAGAAGTAGGGGCCGGAGTTGCGGGCTAGGAGCTCGGCGGCGTTGTGGAAGAGATAGAGGCCGAAGTCGAAGAGGGAGCCGGACATGGGCTCGCCGTCGACGAGGAGGTGGCGCTCTTCGAGATGCCAGCCGCGGGCGCGGACGAAGAGGACGGCGGGGTTGTCGATGAGGGCGTATTGCTTGTTGGTAGTGGGGTCGGAGTAGGTGATGGTGCGGCGGACGGCGTCGCGGAGGTTGAGCTGGCCGTCGAGGAGATTTTCCCAGGTGGGGGTGGTGGAGTCTTCGAAGTCGGCCATGAAGACGCGGGCGCCGGAGTTGAGGGCGTTGATGATCATCTTGCGGTCGACTGGGCCGGTGATTTCGACGCGGCGGTCTTGGAGGTCGGCGGGGAGGGGCGCGATGGTCCAGCTTGCTTGCCGGATGGAAAGAGTTTCGGGGAGGAAGTTTGGGAGGGTGCCGGCGTCGAGGGCGGCCTGGCGGGTGATGCGGGCGGCTAGGAGCTGCTTGCGGCGGGGGTTGAATTCGCGCTGGAGGGTGGTGAGGAAGGCGATGGCTTCAGGAGTGAGGATGGGGGCGTAGCGGTCGGCGAGGGGGGTGTGGAACTCGATGGCGGTGGGAAGGCTCAGGGGGCTCATGGGATCCTTTCGGGCGTGAGGTTAAGTGTACGGCGGCCGGGAGAAAGGGTCGTCTAAATTGGAGATAGGCTGATTCGTGCTAGCTGCCCGTTTGCGCTGAGCTTTTCGCAAAGGCAACGGTACAGGTTCAGGACTCAATGATTCTGTCATCCAGCGCCGACGGGTATGCCGCCACTTGAAACCGATCTGAGTAGGAGATATTCGCGAGGCGACGACACCTGTGTACGACAACGTGGCGATCATGTCTTCGCAGAATATGAACCATATCCCAAATCCTACTGATACTCTCTTCGGCGGTTGGCTTGAACCAGAAGATAGCGCGACTTGCGACGAATTTCTTTGGTGGCGTGGGGAGATTCTTATTGAACCAGTCCAGAATCTCCCTAAGATGCTGCCATTCAGTCTGATCCAAATTTCCCGAGTCCAGAAGCAATAGCGCTTCCATGAATACTCCACGAGGCTTGCGGGAGTCCTCGTCGATCGCTGTAGTCGTGAAGCGGAGATACGTACCAATGGATTATCTGCGATTAGCTTTTGAAGTGGAGATCGGAGAATCTAAAAGAGAGTTATTCGCCTAGCATGATGCGTTGGATGTGGTGGGCTCGGCCGGTGGCGCCGTCGCAGGAGATGAGGGTGGCGCACATTTTTGGGTTGCCTTTGGCGGCTTCGAATTTGCCGGGCATGCCGGTGAGGAAACGCTTGAGGACTAGCTCGGTTTCTACACCGATGATGGAGTCGAAGGGGCCGGACATGCCGACGTCGGTCTGGTAGGCGGTGCCGTGGTGGAGGAGGCGCTCGTCGGCGGTGGGGACGTGGGTGTGGGTGCCGAGGACGGCGGTGACGCGGCCGTCGAGATACCAGCCGAGGGCGGCTTTTTCGCTGGTGGCTTCGGCGTGGAAGTCGAGCAGGATGACCTTGGCGTTGGTGTTGCGCTCGATCATGGTGAGGAGCTCGTCAGCTTTGCGGAAGGGGTCGTCGGAGCTCGCCATGAAGACGCGGCCCTGCATATTCATGACGGCGTACTTGGTGCCGTTGCCGAGCTCGCCCTCGTAAAGGCCGAAGCCGGGAGTGCCGTGGGCGAAGTTGGCGGGGCGGAGGACGCGGCGGCCGCGGGCGTGGGAGTTGGCAGGGACCGTCATGTATTCGACGATCTCTTTTTTGTCCCAGACGTGGTTGCCGGTGGTGATGACGTGGGCGCCGAGGTCGAAGAGTTCTTCGGCGATGGAGGGCGTGATGCCGAAGCCGCCGGCGGAGTTTTCGCCGTTGATGACGAGGAGGTCGACGGCGTTGGTTTCGAGGACGTGGGGGAGATGCTCGCGTACGATGTGGCGGCCGGGCGATCCGAAGACGTCGCCGACGAAGAGAATGTTCACTTATCGATTTTAGCGCGTGTGAGGTGGAAAAGCCTTGACGCAAAGGGCGCAAAGAAAGGAGCCACGTTTCGCTAAGGAATTGCGCAGAGGAGGACTTAGACTGTGGGGATGATCGATCTGGTGTGGAACTTTCCTTTGTTTGCGGAACTGGGGGCTGAGTGGCAGGGATATCTGCGACGAGCCGTGGACGAGCTGCCGGTGGACGACGCACGGTTGATGCGACCTTCGTTTCGCGGCGGCGATGCGGGCCTGCGGGTGCGAGCAGCAAAGTGGCTGGGCGTTGAACCGGAGCGAGCGTGGATTGTTTGCGGCGGACATCATGGCACGCTGGTGAGCCTGCTGGTTGCGGGCCTGGGAGGGAAGACTGTTGCGGTGGAGGAGATTACGTATACTGCGATGCTGGAGCAGAGGCAGATGCTCGGGATTAAGGTGGTGGCGTGCGCTTTTGATGGTGAGGGGATGACGCCTGAGGCTTTGCGCGAGGCTTGTGAGCGCGAGAAGATTTCGGGTGTGTTCCTGATGCCGACGGTGCATAATCCGCTGGGGATTGTGGCGGGGCTGGAGCGGCGGTTGGCGATCGTGGAGATTGCGAGAGAGTTTGATTTGATTCTCATCGAGGATGATGCGTATGGGTTTATGGAGCCGGATGCGGCGGCGAACTATGGTGTGCTGGCGCCGGAGAGGACGTTCTATGTACGCGGGCTGAGCAAGAGCTATGCGCCGGCGACGAGGACAGGGTTTGTCGTGTGCCCTGAGCGGTTCGTGGGTGAGATGGAGAACGTGATCAGGAACACGACGACAGGGACTTCGCTGGCGCATAACGCTGCGGCGATAGAACTGATTGAGGATGGAACGCTGGAGCGTGTGATCGGGGCGAAGCTGGTTGAGGGGACTCGGCGAAATGCCTTGGGACGGGAGATTCTCGGCGAGGCGGTAGGGGTGGGTGCTCGATGCGCGTGGCATCTTTGGGTGTCGCTGCCGGAGGGATTGACGGCGGCTGAGGCCCAGCGGGTTTGTTTGGAGCGCGGGGTGATGGTGAGTGGGGCGGCCGGGTTTACGGCGCCGGGGGTGTCGGTGCCTCGGGCGCTGCGGATTGGGATGGGCGGTGAGGTGGAGCGGTCGCGGGTGGAAGAGGGGTTGCGGATTGTGGCGGAGGTGATTGGGCGTTGAAGGGCGGATTCGCCGCGGAGCTCGGCATGGTACCCGGTTGACGATTTCCTGGGGAAGTTTCGCCAGCCCACCTTAGCGACGATGAGGCCGTCGCGAAGATGGGGCACCCGGTTTGGTGGGATTGGAGGTTAGTTGATGAGGAAGTCGGTTAGGACCTGGATGTATTTTTCGGGTTCTTCGTAGGAGGGGAGGTGGCCGCTTTGTTCGAAGATGACGAGTTTGGCGTTGGGGATGGCTTTGTACATGCGCCAAGCGGTTAGGGGGGCTACGTTCATGTCGTAGCGGCCGTTGATGACTAGCGTGGGGAAGTTGAATTTGGCGAGGGCGGCGGTGTAGTCGACGTTAGGGTTGGCCTTGGCGATGGCTTCGCTGGTGGCGGGTGAGAAGCCGAGGTCGGGTGCGTTAGCCATGTATCGGGACATCTTTTCGGGGCTGTAGAAGATCATGCTGAAGTGGTCGCGGAGGCCTTGCTGGGCCTGGGCTTCGGGAGTGGCGGTGGAGAGTTTGGCGGCGGCGGCCTGGGCTTCGAGCTTGTCGGGGAAGACTTGCGGAAAGAGGTGGACGATGCTTGCGTAGGAGACGAGGCCGTCGGAGATGATGAGCTGGTGGACGTGCTCGGGGTGGGCGGCGGCGTAAGCGATGACGAGGAGGCCGCCGTAAGAGTCCCCGCAGAGATCGATTTTGGCGAGGTGGAGGTGGTCGCGGACGGCGTCGAGGTCGGCTACCTGGGCTTCCATGGTTTGCGGGGCGGAGGGGTTGGTGAGGGGCGAGGCACCGGTGCCGCGCTGATCATAAAAGATGACTTGGCGGTGTTGGGAGAGGCGCTGCCAGACGTCGTTTTGGACCATGTAGATGTGGGAGAGGCCGGGGCCTCCGTTGACGGCGAAGATGGGGGTTGTGGATTGGGGCGCGCCGTAGACCCAGTAGGCTAGATCGACGTCGGGGGTGTGGACGTGGCCGGTGGGGGCGATCACGGGCATCGGGGTTTGGGCGGCGATGGGAAGGGTGAGGGCGAGGGTTAGGAAGAGGGTCTTCAATTTGGGGCTCCGATGGGATCGTCGACGCAGGTGGTGTTGGAACGGTCCGAGCGTTAGTGGTTGATGGAAACCTTCGGGGTCCTTCGGCTGCGCTCCGCTCAGGATAAGCGAATCTGCGCAAAAAAAATTCATTCAGCTCGTAGCCTTTCTTTGTTTCTCTATCCAAGACTTGCAGATAAACGGAAAATTGCTTCACGATCGCTCGTCAGCTATTTCGTCCGGTCGTACAACCAATATTCTTTTTGGTTCTCCAAAACGCTGAACGCTGAACGCTACAGGCAGCCCCACCAGCACCATGTGGGGAAACATTCCCTGAAGCAGGTCATGATAGTTGTCAAATCCCGGGGCGTGAATGCGGGAGAACGGGATGACAATAGCATCCATCACCCAGGTAATGGCTGCGCCATAGAACAGGCCGCACAGGACGGGATGTGTAATGAGTAAAACGAGCTTACGGCTGATCGCGTAGTACACCGCTGTCACAGAAAATGCGATGAAGAAATGCAGCAGCACGCCCAGAAGCCAGGTGCCTGCGCCTCCATGCTGCGCACGCGGCCCAAGCACGCCTTCTGCAATGAGCAGAGGCGTGTCCCAGCCGAGCTGAATGCAGGCCACCAACAGGTCCAGCACACCTGCGGACAGGCCCCCGGCTGTAATTGCCCATAGAGCACCTCTTCTTCCAGTTACCTCTCGGCTCATCTTTTCCGTCAATTGGATATCCTCCTTGTCTTAGAAAGTCTTCAGTTCGCGTTACACACTCTCCAGCTAAAGAACCCCTTACCTTTGTGCAACATGGCGTTAAAATAGCCGGAGACGTTCCTGAAGTCCTGAAGCAGTTCTGAAATGCCCTGAATTGGTTCTGAAACCTCTCCAATGACGCCTCAAACAGCAGTTTTGCGTATCGGTAACTGGCGTGTTGACACTGTCTCTGGCCAGATGGCCCGCGAGGGCGAAACCATCCGACTCGATGCCCGCGCTCTGCGGCTTCTTCTCTGCCTTGCCGCCCGACCGGGCGAGGTGGTCAGCATTGACGAGTTGCTCAATCAGGGATGGCCGGGTGTCACGGTTTCCCCGGACTCTGTTTACCAGGCGATGGCTGCGCTCCGCCGCCTGCTTGGAGATGACCCTAAGCAGCCCGCTTACATTGCGACTGTCCCACGCCTCGGCTACCAGATGATCGCGCGGGTCGAAGAGTGGAAGAAATCCTCCACACCGATAGCTCCGCATGAAGCCTCCGCTCCGTCACCTGTTCGACACCACAAGCAGGCCTTCGCTAAGATTGCAGCCGTTGTTCTTTGCATCATCCTGGGAACCGGACTTTTCCTGTACCACCGTAGTAAAGTCCACCGTGACGAAAACGGCAGAGCCTCCGCCTCCACAGCCGTCGCAACATCGCCGCAGAAATCTATGCTGTCTTGCCCTTTCTCGACCTGACTGAAGGAATGAAACAGGGAGAATTTGCTGATGGCATGACTGAGGAGCTGATCGACAAGCTGAGCAAGGTATCGGGCCTGCGCGTGCCTTCGCCGACCGCATCCTTCTATTACAAGGACAAAGAGCTTGCTCTGCCCGGGATTGCTCGCGCACTCGGTGTCGCTTATATCCTCGATGGCAGCGTCCGCAAATCCGGCAACCGGGTGCGCGTCGCGGTCCGCCTCGTTCGTGCCGACAACGGATACGTCATCTGGTCCGAGACCTATGATCGTCCCTTCAATGACATCCTCATGATTCAAGATGACATTGCCGACAAGGCGACGGGAGCACTCAAAATAGCTATCGAAGGACAAAGTCCGCAGCCATAAACTGAATACACACCAGTGATGAAGCCGGAGCATACCAGCCGCCACAGCCAGAAATCGCGTCGGTCGTCGAACACGGCATGGGCTTAGGACACAGCCGCTAAACCATGAAGCGTCTCTATAAAATGGTGTCTTGCGCTCGAGAAAATGCACAGGAATCGGAAAATCACCTGCACAGTTCCTACACAGTCAAAAATTGGCTATTTATCTCTCACTGAATCAGTGATTTCTAATAACCAACTCACCCGCTCAGGATGACAGATTTTCCGCGCCTCACAAGGCCTAACTAACAGCGGTTGGAGGTGCGGAATACAGGGGTCTCTCCGCTACGGCTCATATGAAGCCGTGAGCCTTCGGTCGAGATGACGAGATTTGAAGCTACTCCGAGAACTTTTTGTGAGCCTTAGGTCGATGACGAGATTTTGAAGTTACTCGGCGGATTCGCCTTGGGTGTGGTCGGGTTCGGGGTTGGGGTTGGGTTCGTTGGAGGGCCTTTGGGGGCGCATGAGGGGGAAGATGATGACGTCGCGGATGGTGCGGCTGCCGGTGAGGATCATGGTGAGGCGGTCGATGCCGATGCCTTCGCCGGCAGTGGGGGGGAGGCCGTAGCCCAGGGCACGGACGTAGTCGTAGTCGACTTCGGCCATGGCTTCGATGTCGCCGCGCTTGCGGTCGTCGAGCTGGGATTGGAAGCGGCGAAGCTGGTCGTCGGGGTCGTTGAGCTCGGAGAAGGCGTTGCCGAGTTCGAAGCCGCCGATGTAGAACTCGAAGCGCTCGACCCAATCGGGCTCGTCGGGCTTGATCTTGGAGAGCGGGCTGACGGCGAGGGGGAAGTCGTAGATGATGGTGGGCTGGATGAGGTGCTCTTCGGCGAGGGCTTCGAAGACGCCGGCAATCAACTTGCCGAGAGCTGCACGGGCGAACTCCTTTGTGCCCGCGGGATCGTCCTGGGCTTGCATATAGATGGGCTCGGCCTGTTTGTATGCGGGCCAGAGGGCGGCCGCTTTCCTGGCTGTCTCCTTGCGTTCTTCGGGAGTTTGCGAAGCGAGCACGTCGTCCTCATCCTGCGTGGGACTGTTGTAGTACATGTAGAGGCTGAAGACGGCTGGCATGGCGAGATTGAGATCGGTGAAGATGCCGTCGGTGGGGACGTGCGCTTCTTCTGGCCACCACTTGAGGATGGCTTCGCGCATGGAGAGGCGGGTCCACTTGCTTAGGTCGATCTCGTTGCCGTTGAAGTGGGTGAGGGTGGTGCCGTTGACCTCCTTTGCGACGTTGATGATGAGGTCCTGGGTGAGGGCCATGAGGTCGTGGTAGTTGGCGTAGGCCTGGTAGAACTCGAGCATGGTGAACTCGGGGTTGTGGGTGCGGTCGATGCCCTCGTTGCGGAAGTTGCGGTTGATCTCGTAGACGCGATCGAGGCCGCCGACGACCAGGCGCTTGAGGTGGAGCTCGGGGGCGATGCGGAGAGTGAGCTCCATGTCCTCTGCGTTGTGGTGGGTGGTGAAGGTGCGGGCGGTGGCTCCGCCGGCGATGGTGTGGAGCATGGGGGTTTCGACTTCGAGGTAGCCGTGGTTATCGAAGTAGCGGCGGACGGAGCGAAGGATGTGGGCGCGCTTGACGAAGACTTCGCGGACTTCGGGGTTGGTGAATAGGTCGGCGTAACGCTGGCGGTAGCGGATCTCGATGTCTTCGAGGCCGTGGTACTTGTCGGGGAGTGCGAGCATGGCCTTGGAGAGGAAGGTGATCGCTGGCGCGCGCATGGCGGGGGCTTTGATTCCTGACGAGAGCTCGTGGCCGGGGAGAACGATGGGGGCGGCGTGGAGGGTGAGTTCGCCGGTGCGGGTGCGCATAAGGTAGCCGCGGACGCCGATGTGGTCGCCAAGGTCGAGAAGCTTGTAGAGGTTGAAGAGATCTTCACCGACGTCGTCTTTGCGGACGTAGATCTGGAGGCGCTGGCCGTGCTGCTGGATCTGGGCGAAGCCGGCTTTGCCCTGGACGCGGATGGCCATGATGCGTCCGGCGACGGAGGCCTCGAGGTGCATGCTTTCGAGCTCTTCGGCGGAGAGGTTTTCGCCGAGGGCGCGGAGCTCGGGAACAGAGGCGGTGAAGGCGAAGCAGTTGGGGTAGCGGGCTTCGTAGTCGGAGAGCGAGGGGTTGGTGGCGCGGGCGAGGGCGGCGATCTGGTCGAGCTTTTCGCGGCGAAGCTGATAGAGGTTTTCTTCGAATTGGCTGTCGTACTGGGACACGATGCGGCTCGTTTCAGGTTGGATGTAGAGGCTTCAGTATAGAGGGAGAAGAGCGGAGGATAGAGGGTAGAGGGTAGAGTGTAGAGGGTGGTTCGCGAGGTGCAGGAAAGTCACGATGGCTGACGACGGACAGGACGGGAAGAAGGGCGGGACACTGGGTGACCTGGTGAAGGCTGAGTCGATGATTCAGCTGGCGCTGGTGCTGCCGGCGGCTTGCTTGATTGGGGGAGTGGGTGGGGCGGCGCTGGATAAGCATTTTCATACTGGGTGGATTGGCGTGACGGGGATTCTGCTGGGGGCAACAGCTGGGTTTGTGCAGATTTATCGGGCGGCGTCGAAACAGATGAAGAGGGACGAATAGTGGCGGGGCTGGAAGGATTTACCGACGCGGATGTGCGGGCGACGCTGGTGCGGACGCTGCGGCTGCTGGCGGTGTTGACGCTGGTGGGGATGGCGCTGGTGGGGTGGAAGCTGGGGTGGCGGAGTGCGGTGCTGCTGCTGGTGGGGGCGGCGATTTCGGGGTCAGGATTGTGGGAGTGGATGCGGCTGATGAGTGCGGTAATGGCACGGATGGACGCCGGAGGAGCGGGGCGTCCGATGGGGCTGGTGCTGACGGGTTTCTTCGTGCGGCTGGGGCTGTCGCTGGTGGTGCTCTATGTTAGTCTTAAGTATCTAAACGGTTCCGTAATTGCACTCGCTGTGGGACTCGGATTGGGCATTGCGTCGCTCACATTCGAGGCTATCAAGATGGCTAGAGCATGGACGGTGTAGCGGGATTTTGAACTTGAACCTTGGGTTGCGGGACTGCAGCCGTCAGATATTTCTTTTATGCCTCCTCAATTATTTCTTACGAGTTTTCTGAATAGCTTTCTGGCCGGCCCTGTCGACAAGCTGCTGGCGCTGTTGCACATCACGCCGCGCTTTCCAGAAGCTCCGATACCGAACTCCGTGGCGATGGAACTGATCGTGTTCCTGATCCTGCTGGGGTATTTTGTTGCGGTGCGGGTGAGCCTGAGCGTTGAAAATCCGGGCGTGGTGCAGCATCTAGCCGAGATGACGGATGAGTTTGTATCGGGGCAGGCGGAGCAGATCATTGGCCACGGGTTTGAGCAATTCACTAACTACCTGACTGTGATCCTGCTGTTCATCCTGCTGTCGAATTTGCTGGGGCTGCTGTCGCCGTGGTTGGAGTCGCCGACGGCTAGCGTTGCGGTGCCACTGGGACTGGCGCTGGTGACGTTTGTGTACTACCACTACCACGGTGTCCGGGCGAACGGCTTTGGGTATATCAAGCAGTTCCTGGGGCCGGTGTGGTGGCTGTACTGGCTGCTGTTTCCGATCGAGATCATCTCGCACCTGGCGCGTATTCTTTCGCTGACCGTGCGTCTCTACGCCAACATGTTTGCTGGCGATCTGCTGACGCTGGCGTTCTTCTCGCTGATTCCGATTGGCGTGCCGCTGGTGTTCCTGGGATTGCATTTGGGCGTGGCTGTGGTGCAGGCGTATGTGTTTATGCTGCTGGCGGCGATTTATCTTAGCCTCGCGGTTGCGCACGAGCACTAGACTTTGACATTCCCACGGGCGGGTGCTCCCTGCCTATGGTGCGTACTACCGCCGATCCAGCGTGAGGGGGCCAGCACGGTGAGCCTCAACCACCCACTGGCGGCGAGATCAATGGGGGCAAGGAGTTGAAATGGTTAATGCACTGCGCATGATGAAGTATGGATTTATGGCGATGGCGGCGATGCTCTTAGCGACGCCGGCGTTTGCACAGGCGGCTGGTGAGACGACCAGCCCATGGACACCGATCGCCGCCGGTATCGGCATGGCGCTGGCGGCCGGGCTTTGCGGCCTGGGTCAGGGTCGGGCGACTGCTTCGGCTACCGAGGCGTTGGCACGTAACCCGGGAGCTCGTCCTGGTATCTTTACGTTCCTGATCCTTGGACTCGCGTTTATCGAGTCGCTCGCTCTGTTTACGTTCGTCATCATCTTCCTGTACGTGAAGTAGTACAGGGGATAGAGTGTAGAGAGTAGGGAAAGACTGAACGGCCTCCGCTTTGCGGAGGCCGTTTGCTTTGGTAGGGAGTGAGAACTATTGGGGTGGGGTGGTGGCAGCTGCGGCTGCGATGGTGGTCGGGGCGGCTCGCTGGGTGAGGTGGAGGACGTGGTTCGGGAGGATGCCCAGGAAGAGGGTCGCGAGGGCTGTGGCGGCGAGGGCCAGGGCTGCGGGGAGGGTTACGCGGGTCGGGGTGGTGTCGGCGAGGGTGTCGGTGGAGGGGCGGGCGTAGAGGGCGGCTAGCAGGCGGAGGTAGTAGAAGCAGGCTACTCCGGAGTTGGCGAGGCCTACGATGGCTAGCCAGGTGTAGCCTCCGTGGACGGCCGCGGAGAAGACGTAGAACTTGCCGAAGAAGCCGCCGGTGAAGGGGATTCCTATTAGTGAGAGAAGGAAGAAGGCGAAGATGGCGGAGAGTACGGGGCGCTTGAGGGCCAGGCCGGTGAAGTCGTCCAAGGTGCGGAGTTTTTCGTCGAAGCCGGAGAGCTGGGTGAGGACGATGAAGGCTCCGACGTTCGTAGCGGCGTAGGCGGCGGTGTAGAAGCAGGCGGCGGAGACGGCTTCGTGCTGCGCGGAGGTGAAGGCGACGAGGAGGTAGCCGGCGTGGGCGATGGAGGAGTAGGCGAGCAGGCGTTTCACGTCGGATTGCAGAAGGGCGCCCAGGTTGCCGATGGTCATCGTGGCTACGGCGAGGATGGCGATCATGAGGACCCAGTGGTCTCGGTACATGGGCGTGGCGTTGAAGAGGAAGCGGAGAAGGACGGCGAAGGCGGCTGCTTTCGGGGCGGTCGACATGAGGGCGACTAC